>Ga0114973_10000046_pt1 | contig 71771 bp, 56 predicted proteins | sample M_140807_MF_Meta_FD_87025 | JGI IMG/M metagenome (GOLD analysis project Ga0114973, IMG submission 87025) | Freshwater microbial communities from Lake Montjoie, Canada to study carbon cycling - M_140807_MF_MetaG | ecosystem: Environmental > Aquatic > Freshwater > Lake | place: Lake Montjoie... | reverse complement strand
TTCTACCAGTTCTACACCATCAAATTGACTCACACGCTCTCGCAATAAACGATACTTTTGCATCGGAAAGCGGTGGCCAACGGGTAAGGGAAGCACAAATTGATCTGCATAAAATGCTTTAAACATTCCTATATTGTAGTATCGGGGTAATTACTCTTCAAATTGTCAAATTTGCCTGTTACACTACAATTAATTAAGTAACAGCCCTTCTTTCGTATCCACAAAGTTTTTTGAACCTTTTAAACCAACGTAAAATTTTACCGCCTAACCTGATTGGACCGAATGAATTTAGAGCATCATCATGTTTTTAAAACACCAAACACCTAGCTATCAATTGATAAAGAACAAAATGAAGCACTACCAATTGATCAACTTATTTTTTCAATCGATGTAACAGAAGGAATCAATCATCATGACACCAGAACAAATTAGTGCAGCCAATAAAGCTAATATGGAAACCTTAGCGAACCTGAGCCGAAAAGCCTTTGAGGGTGTAGAAAAACTTATGGAGCTCAATATTCAAGTAGCGAAAACAATGATGAGTGAACAAGTAGAACACATGAAGTCCTGTGCTTCAGCTAAAGATGCTCAAGACCTCATGGCCATGCAAGCAAAATTTGTTAAGCCTTTTTCAGAAAAAATAGTTTCGTATAGCCGACATCTCAAAGATATCTCCACAGAAACGCAAACTGCTTTGAGCGCAATTAATCAGGAAGAAATTAAAAACCATTCCGAAAAATTAAAGACCCTCATCAGTGATATGACTTCAACTGCACCGAACACTCCGGATGCCATGAAAAATCTCATGAAACAGGCTGTCGCTAATGCCACCACCGTCTTTGAATCCAGTCAAAAAGCTATGAAACAGGCCGTTGACATGACTACGCATCAAACGGAAACTCTCACGAAGTCCGCGATGCAAGCCAGTGAAAAAATCCTCAAAAAAGCGACTAAATAATTGATCTGAGGTTCTACTCGGCGACTGCCGTTACTGGTTTTACCAAGTGACTTGCCTGCAAAGCAAGACTTCTAGCTTCGCCGGTATTTTCTGCAATAGCTAAAGCAACTCCCATGCGGCGCTTAATAAATGATTCAGGCTTGCCAAACAGCCTTAAGGAAACTCCGGGTAAATGCAGAGCCTGTGCAACCCCAGTAAATCCAATCCCCGTTGCTTCTATACCGCCATAAATTACCGCACTTGCACCTGGTGTTCGTAAACGCGTATTGATTGGTAAGCCCAAAATAGCCCTAGCATGTAATTCAAATTCACTTTGTTCCTGACTTACCAGGGTCACTAACCCCGTATCATGCGGCCTAGGACTCACTTCAGAAAACCAGACTTCGTCACCCTGCACAAATAATTCAACGCCAAAGATACCGCGACCACCAAGTTGATCAGTGACTTTTTTAGCAATCCATTGTGCGCGTTCAAGGGCTACCTGACTCATGCCCATCGGTTGCCAACTCTCGACATAATCGCCATGCTTTTGAACATGACCAATGGGCTCACAAAAAGATGTTTGAATACTACCATCCTGCTTTAACGATCTGACTGTTAATAACGTGATCTCATAATCAAAATCAATCATGCCCTCAACAATCACTCGCCCAGCATTAACCCGCCCACCACTTGCTGCACTCGCCCAGGCCAAAGCAATATCTTCTGGCCCCAGTAATTTCGATTGCCCCTTGCCAGAGGATGACATCACTGGCTTAACAAAGCATGGGTAACCAATTCCCCGAGGAATGGCAGCAGATAGTTCATCAAGACTACTGGCAAAATGATAGGGCGATGTGGGTAAACCTAATTCTTCTGCAGCCAGTCGACGAATCCCCTCACGATTCATCGTCAACCAAGCTGCCCGCGCGGTAGGTATAACCTCGACCACACCCTCGGCTTCTAACTCCATGAGGGTTAGCGTGGCGATCGCTTCAATCTCTGGCACGATTAAATGCGGTTTTTCTTGCTTCACTAAATCGCGAATAGCTTGGCCATTTGTCATATCAATCACATGCGACCGATGGGCAACTTGCTGTCCAGGCGCATTTGGATACCGATCAACCGCGATGACTTCTATACCTAAGCGCTGTAACTCAATAATTACCTCCTTACCGAGTTCTCCGCTACCAAGCATCATGACGCGAATAGCTGAGCTCGATAGGGGTGTACCGATGATTGGGAATCTAGGAAAAGTGGTCATGCAATGTCCATCTCAATAAGGCTTAAACTGTAATAGGGATTACAACTTCAATAGGGACTAGAACTTCAGTAAGTACTAGGACTTTACCAACTCAAATCCCTGGTGATAAAAATCTAGTTATTTTTTACGCTGGGCAGGTAAATCAGTACAACTGCCGTGTGCAACTTCCGCGGCTAAACCAATCGATTCGCCTAAAGTTGGATGAGGATGGATTGTTTTACCAATATCCACCATATCCGCACCCATCTCGATGGCTAAACAAACTTCACCAATTAAATCACCCGCATTGGTACCAACAATTCCACCGCCAATAATACGATGCGTCTTTTCATCAAACAATAATTTCGTAAATCCTTCACTGCGACCATTCGCAATTGCACGACCGCTAGCAGCCCATGGGAAAAGACCTTTTTGATAAGCCACTCCCTGCTCTTTACATTGCTCTTCTGTCAAACCAGCCCAAGCAACTTCAGGGTCGGTATAAGCCACTGATGGTATTTGTTGCACGTCAAAGTAGGACTTTTGGCCACTCGCTGCCTCAGCCGCCACATGCCCCTCATGGACCGCTTTATGCGCTAGCATCGGTTGACCCACTAGATCACCAATGGCAAAAATATTGGACACATTGGTTCGCATCTGCTGGTCAACCGAAATAAACCCCCGATCATCTACCTGCACACCAGCTAAATGCGCACCAATTTTTTTACCATTAGGTACCCGCCCTACGGCAACCAATACTAAGTCATAACATTGCGCCTTAGAAGGCGCTTTCTGGCCCTCAAAAGTAATCCAAATGCCATCTTTTTTAGCTTGGACATCAACCGCCTTCGTCTGCAACATCACCTGTTCAAAACGGTGACTATTCATCTTCTCCCAGACTTTAACTAAGTCACGATCTGCCCCAGTCATCAGGCTGTCCGATAATTCAACAATATCAATCTTGGCACCTAAAGCACTATAGACCGTCGCCATCTCTAAACCAATAATGCCACCACCAATGACTAGCATCCGTTTGGGGATGTTCTTTAACTCTAAAGCACCTGTACTATCCACAATCCGCGGGTCAACTGGCAAGTTAGGCAAAATCACTGGTTGACTACCGGCAGCAATAATAACTTGCTCAAATCGAATCACTTCTTTTTGCCCAGTCAACTCCCAGCTCGTGCCAGTGGTTGTCTGCAGTTCAAGATGGTGGGCATCTAAAAAGCTGCCCACGCCGCGTAGTGTTCTGACTTTTCGCGCTTTTGCCATACCAGCTAAACCAGTCGTTAATTGACTAATGACCTGTTCTTTATGATTTCGCAAAGCTGTCAAGTCAATCGTTGGATCACCATAACGAATTCCGTGGGCAGCCATCGATTGCACCTCTTGCATCACTGCAGCGGTGTGCAGGAGTGCTTTAGAAGGAATACATCCAACATTAAGACAAACCCCACCCAAAGTAGCGTATCGTTCAATCAGGATCGTATCCATGCCTAAATCAGCTCCCCGAAAGGCAGCACTATAACCACCAGGCCCAGCACCTAGAACTAATAACGCACAAGTATGATCAACCTGACCCTGATAAGTCATAACTACCGAGGAGGCTTTTAATGCGGTTGGGGTGGCCTGCACTTGGGGCAAGGACTGCGGCGTTGCTACCGGCGGAAAACCTGAGGGACTTGCCTCTGGTTGAGCAGGGGCCATAGTGGACGAAGTGTCGGTCTCTAACATCAGGATGACTGAACCAATGCTTAACTGATCACCAACCGCCACCTCTATGGAAACAACTTTACCAGCCACATCACTAGGCACTTCCATCGTGGCTTTATCTGATTCTAAAACAACTAAAGCCTGTTCTTTTGCGATCACATCACCGGGTTTGACTAAAATCTCAATTACCGGAATGTCCGTGAAATCACCCATATTGGGAACTTTGATTGCCAAAATCGTCATCCCAGCCCCCTATAAAACAACGCGACGGAAATCCGTCAGTAATTCAGCAATATACGCATTAAACCGAGTCGCATAAGCGCCGTCAATGACCCGATGATCAGCCGTTAAGGATAACGGACAAATTAACCGAGGAATAAAATTTGTACCGTCCCAGACTGGCTTCATAGCAGCCTTACTAACCCCTAAAATTGCTACCTCGGGAGCATTAATGATCGGCGCAAAATAAGTGCTGCCAAGACCACCAACAGAAGAAATTGTAAAACAAGCACCTTGCATTTGATCAGGCTTTAGCTTGCCGTCACGAGCCAACTTGGCTAATTCAGAAGTCTCACGCGCAATCTCTAAAATACCCTTTTGGTCAACATCACGAATCACCGGGACGACTAATCCATTCGGGGTATCGGCAGCAAAACCTAAATGGAAGTACTGCTTCAAAATTAATTGATCACCATCTAAGGAGCTATTGAATTCTGGGAATTTTTTTAAAGCACTGACAGATGCTTTCAGTAAAAACGCTAGTAAAGTAACTTTTATACCCAACTTGTCATTGGCCTTATTCGTTTGTACCCGAAATTCTTCTAGCAAAGTAATGTCGGCATCTTCGTGATACGTCACCGCTGGTATCATCACCCAATTACGCGCCAAATTAGCTGCTGAAATCTTTTGTATTCTTGTTAATGGGCGAGTTTGAGTTGCGCCAAATTTATTAAAATCTATTTTTGGCCAAGGCAATAAATTCAAGCCATTACTAGCAACATTGGTAACTGGACTAGAAGATGCTTGATTTGGGCTCGTTAAAATTTGCTTAATATAAGATTGCACATCCTCTTGGGTAATCCGACCTTTTGGACCTGTGCCCTGAACCTTATTAATCGACGCACCTAATTCCCGAGCATATTTACGAACCGATGGACTAGCATGGCTTAAACTCGCGGAAGAATTGTCTAGAGGCGTATTTTCATGAGCTGAGGATGCTAAAGCATTGGTCTGTAATGCAGGTATCGGCGCAGCAGGACTGGAATTTGAAGCGTTTGAAGAGACTAAGGCAGGCAATATATCTGCTGGCGCGGATGGTGCCACTGGTGCAGCAACCGTTGCCGGTGGGCTTTGAGATACAACTGATTGCGCAGGAACACGATCACTCGAACCGGGTTCTAAAACAAGCACCAAACTGCCTTGTGAAACTAAATCACCAATTTTTAATTTTAGTTCCTGCACCACACCACTGACGGATGAAGGTATATCCATCGTCGCCTTATCCGACTCTAAGGTAATGATCGATTGTTCTTTCTCAACCAAATCCCCAACCCGCACATGAATTTCAATCACCGGTATCTCTTTGTAATCGCCAATATCAGGCACTTTTACTTCAATGAATGTAGACATGCTAGGCTCCCTTAGACCGACATTGGATTAGGCTTGGTAATATCTAAACCATATTTTTTAATCGCTTGGGCCACAACTTTCGTCTCAATTTGTCCAAGATCAGCTAAAGACTTGAGGGCAGTAATTGTTACCCAATGACGATCAACCTCAAAGAAATGGCGTAAATTCTCTCGCGTATCAGATCGACCAAAACCATCTGTTCCTAGGACCATGTATGTCCGACCCAACTGCTGAATCGCCGGCCGAATTTGCTCGGCAAATAACCGCACATAATCCGTCGCTGCGATCACCGGCCCATTAAATTGAACCAAACACTCCTCGACATGCGACTTCTTTGGCTTGCTAGTAGGGTTGAGCAAATTAGTCCGATTGACCCGATGGATATCACGACTGAGCTCGGTAAAACTTGGACAACTCCACAAATCCGAAGCAACACCCCAGTCATCTTGAAGTAATTGCGCAGCCGCCATGACCTCTCTAAAAATAGTACCACTACCAAGCAACTGAACCCGTAATGGAGCTTTGGCTGAGCCAACCGAATCTAAGTGATACATGCCCTTTAAAATATTCTTTTCGCTCCCCTTTGGCATGGCCGGATGAGCGTAATTTTCATTCATGAGGGTAATGTAATAGTAGATATCTTCCTGATCCGTCATCATGCGACGCATCCCATCTTGAATCACTACCGCCAACTCAAAAGCAAAGGTCGGATCATAACTAACACAATTAGGAATCGCACCACTCCATAAATGACTATGGCCATCCTCATGCTGCAAACCCTCACCATTGAGCGTGGTTCTACCAGCTGTGCCGCCTAACAAAAATCCCCGCGAGCGCATATCGCCTGCGGCCCAAGCCAAATCCCCAATGCGTTGAAAACCAAACATGGAGTAAAAAATATAAAAAGGTAACATCGGCTCGCCATGTGTCGAGTAGGAAGTGGCTGCAGCAATCCAATCACACATCGCGCCAGCTTCATTAATACCCTCTTGTAGTATTTGCCCATGTTGATCTTCCTTGTAAAACATCAACTGGTCTTTGTCCTGTGGCTCATACAGCTGGCCGACATGACTCCAAATACCTAACTGCCTAAACATCCCTTCCATACCAAAAGTTCTAGACTCGTCTGGAACAATTGGCACAACCCGTTGTCCAATGATCTTATCTTTTACGACCATGTTGAGTAAACGCACAAAAGCCATCGTCGTAGAAATTTCACGTCCCTCAACGGTTGCTTCTAAAAGAGGTTTAAAAATCTCTAAACTTGGCACCGGCAAAGACTTCGCATGCGTGCGGCGCTGGGGCAAATAACCACCTAGCTCCATCCGCCTGGCCCGCATGTACTCTAACTCAGGACTACCATCGGCAAATTTTAAATAAGGTAAAGACTCCAGTTGATCGTTTGGGATCGGTAACTGAAAACGATCTCTAAAAGCCCGCACATCCTCAATGTTCATTTTTTTCTGCTGATGCGCAATATTCATCGCTTCACCCGAAGCGCCCATGCCGTAACCCTTAATCGTTTTGGCTAGAATGAGGGTTGGTTGGCCCTTGTGGTGCACCGCCGAATGAAAGGCTGCAAATACTTTATGTGGGTCATGCCCACCCCGATTTAAATTCCATATATCATCGTCTGACCAGTCAGCCACCAGATTTTGTAACTCTGGCGTATTAAAGACGTGGGCTCTCACATACGCGCCATTCTTAGCCTTCATGGCCTGATACTCACCGTCGACAATCTCAGCCAGACGTTTCATCAACAAGCCCTTTTTGTCGCGTGCAAATAACGCGTCCCAATGCGTCCCCCAAACCACCTTGATGACATTCCAACCAGACCCTCTAAACTCTGTTTCTAATTCTTGAATAATGCTACCGTTTCCTCGCACAGGGCCATCTAGACGCTGTAAATTGCAGTTGATTACAAAAATTAAATTATCTAATTTTTCACGTCCAGCCATTCCAATCGCACCCAAGGACTCCGGCTCATCCGTTTCGCCATCCCCAAGAAATGCCCAAACCTTTCTACCCTCAGTCTGCGCAAACCCACGATCTTGCAAATAACGCATAAATCGCGCTTGATATATGGCCATGATCGGACCAAGACCCATTGAGACGGTCGGAAACTGCCAGAAATCCTTCATTAACCAAGGATGTGGGTAACTCGATATCCCTTTACCATCAACTTCTTGTCGGAAATGATTCAACTGCTCATCACTTAACCGCCCCAACATATACGCTCGAGCATAAATACCCGGGGCAGAATGACCCTGCACAAAAATCAAGTCTCCACCATGCTGCTCGGATGGCGCATGCCAAAAGTGGTTGTAACCTACATCATATAAGGTTGCGGCAGACTGAAAAGAAGAGATATGCCCACCCACATTCGTGTCCTGGTTCGCACGCAAAACCATCGCCATGGCATTCCAGCGTGTATACGAACGAATGCGATGCTCAATCTCCTGATCTCCCGGAATGCGGGCTTGGCGATCAACCGGAATAGTATTGATATAAGGCGTCTGGGCATGAAATGGCTGATCAACGCCATTGACCCGCGCAAACGATATTTGCTGATCAATTAAATAGGCAGCGCGTTCAGTCCCTTCGGTGGCGATCACGCCCGCCATGGCGTCCAACCACTCGCGTGTTTCAACCGGATCAAAATCAGCTAACTGATCGTGTGCTGTGTCCGAGTTACCACTTTTTGGAAGTGCTGCCATATTGATCTCCTTTTATAAACACGATTAATTCTAAAAAGCTCAGAACAGATTGACAAGTTATTTTTCACATCTTGGCATGATTTTTTACATTATGAAACTTTATTCTATAAATTCTTAATAAATGTACTTAAATTACAAGGTTCAAGCAAAATAGTACTTATGTCAAGAAACCTACCCTTTCTGCCCAAGTCCATTCGACTCTGGTCGCGCTTAAACACCCAGAAGAAAAGCTCACAACAATCGATTGATTTTCTCTATACGCCGTTAATAGCAATCATCTTGTTTATGGCAACTATGTTCTTGATTCTCTGGATTCTGAATAATCAAGAAAAAGATCAGGCTGATCTAGCGCTCTTTCGAGAAGTTGCTTATGCCGAACAACGCATCCAAGTGAACTTTGAAGAGAATGAAGAAGAGTTTCAAATTTTTAGCAAATCATCGAATAGTCAAGAAAAGAAAACAGCGCGACAATACGATCAACGCCTGAGCGAGCAACTCAATCGCCACCCAGAAATTCTTCAAATTCAATTGATTTCAGCCAATCAGTCTAAAACTGTCGCCATGCCAGTCATTACTGATAATGACTGGGCCCTAGAAACAAATAACCTCATTGAACTGAATGCTAATCTACAAAATACCCTCAAGGATGCCATTACCTCCTCGCGCAGCATTTATGGACCTTTAATCCAGTTAAATCCTAAAAGTAAAAACGAAAACGCGAACCGTGAACGGGCAATCGTGTTTTGGTATGTTCAGCCCACCACTAAATATTCCGGAGCAGATCAACATATTGCCGTTCTCTATTCATTACCCAAACTCATCAATCGCATCATTCCAAAAGAGCTCCAAAATAGACATCGCTTCTCCATCATCAACGATAAAGGCCAAGTTCTATATAGCGTAAATCAACGTAGCCTAGCAAAAGAACATGCCATTCATCAAATTAAATTATCCAAATTACCAGATAATTTAATCCTGCAAGGAGAAAGCTACCCCATTCCCAATAACCTAACTTATGCAATGCTTTTATGGTTAGTCGTTGGCCTTAGCTCGTATGTGATTTGGAGCTTTTGGTCGATCTGGTGGCAAATGAAAAAGCGGCAAGATATCGAACGAAACCTGATTAAAGAAACGAATTTTCGTCTAGCCATCGAAGAGTCCATGCCAGTCGGTCTGCGTGTGCATGACCTGGATGGAAAAATTAATTACGTCAATCCAGCTTTTTGCAAAATGGTCGGCTGGACCGCGCCTGAATTAATAGGTCGAATGCCCCCTTTTCCGTTCTGGTCTAGCGATGAAGAAATTTCAGCAAATAGTAGTAAATTAGAAACGGCGTTCAATTCAACATCCGGCTTACCAGAGACTATCGAAGCAACCATTACGACAAAGGAAGGAAAAAAAATTGCCGTTCGTAATTTTGTCTCCCCACTCCTCGATGCACGGAACCAACAAACTGGCTGGATTACTTCCCTCATCGATATCTCGGAGCCACGCAAAATTCGAGAGGAATTAGCCGCATCACAACAACGTTTCGTCACCGTACTGGAGGGACTTACTGCAGCAATCTCTGTAGTAAACCCAAAGACCGGTGAATTACTTTTTACGAATGATCTCTATCGAGAAATGTTTGATAACACCTCTCAAGCACACCAACTTTTGCTCGGTGATGAGGCCATGTCAAGTAGCAATATCGATAGTGAAGACGATAGCATAGATGGCTTCGCCGGCTTACCATCCTCAGTCCTCACACCCATCATCGGTGATTCAAGAGAAGTACAAATTATCGATAAACCGAATTGGTATGAGGTGCGGCGACGCTATATTCCATGGACCGATGGCCACCTCGCTCAACTGCTTATCACCATCGATATTACCGATCGACGAGCAACCGAAGATCGCCTGAGAACCCAAGAGGAACGCATCCAATTCTCTAGCCGACTGACTACCATGGGAGAAATGGCCTCCTCCATCGCGCATGAATTAAACCAACCACTAGCAGCTATTAATAATTATTGTATGGGTGCAATTAGTCGACTAAAGAATCGACACGACCTCCAACTCACCGAAGAAATCTTGCCGGCTATTGAAAAAGCAAGTGCGCAAGCCCTGCGCGCTGGCACAATCATTCAACGTATCCGTAACTTTGTAAAACGGAGTGCGCCACAAAGGCAGTCTTGTAAAATTCACCAAATTATCGAACAGTCTATCGAGCTTGCTGACATTGAAGCAAAACGCCAAGGCCTGTTAATTGAATTAATCATTACACCGAACCTGCCGGAATGTTTTGTCGATCCGATCTTGATCGAGCAAGTTTTAATTAATTTATTAAAAAATAGTATTGATAGTATGCGCATAGCAATCCCACGCCACTCCCGAGGCATCTCTAAACCGATTCAACTTAAAGCAGACATTGATTTTGACCAGTCTAGTCCCATGCTGCGTATCAAAATTATCGACTCTGGTGAGGGTATTCCAGCGCAATCCATGTCCCAAATTTATGAGCCTTTTTTTAGTACAAAGTATGAGGGTATGGGTATGGGCCTCAATATTTGTCGGTCAATCATCGAATCACATCAAGGGCGACTTTGGGGCGAAAATAACCTTCCAAAAATTGGGCAATTAGCAATTACGCCTAAAAATCTTGGCTGTACCTTTACGATTCTACTCCCGATTGAACACGTTGAACTACTCCCGTCGAGTGTTGATCAATTACCCGAAATCAGCTCTCAAAATTCTGCTTAAGGAAAGTTTTTTTTGAGTAATTTACAATTCGAGATACACTTTAAGAAATTCTATAAAGGTTAGCCAGATGAATGTTGCTCACACTGATAAAACACGTGAAATTATTTATGTTGTCGATGATGATGAAGCTGTCCGTGATTCGCTCAGCTGGCTCCTCGAGAGTAACGGTTATCTCGTTCGGTGCTATGCCAGTGCAGATCGTTTTTTACAAGCCGTTGTAGGGCCTGATCGAGATGTGACAGCTTGCGCTATTCTGGACGTACGTATGCCTGGGATGTCTGGTCTTGAACTACAAGAGCAATTACTTAGCCTGGCTATCCCCATGCCCATTTCATTTATCACTGGACACGGTGATGTCTCAATGGCGGTGACCACTATGAAAAAAGGCGCTATTGACTTTATTGAAAAACCTTTTAAAGAAAACGAACTCCAAGCTCTCGTCGAGAAAATGCTGGCCGTCGCTCGAGTAGCTTACAAAGACGCCTCGAATCAAAAAACAAATCAAGGCCTTCTTAATAAACTGACGGGACGTGAAAGACAAGTCTTGGAACGCATCGTCGCTGGTCGCCTCAATAAGCAAATCGCTGATGATCTAACTATTTCGATTAAAACTGTCGAAGCGCACCGAGCCAATATTATGGAAAAATTGAACGTCAGTACAGTTGCAGATCTCCTACGCCTTGCCCTTTCGGAAAAAAGTACCATTTAATATGCCTGCAAAATTATTAGATGGTAATCTTTTGGCTAAAAAAATTCGTACTGAAATAGCCGCAAATGCCATTATCCTCGCTGCTAAAGGGACTAAACCAGGTTTAGCAGTAATCCTAGTCGGTGAGAATCCTGCCAGCCAAATTTACGTCCGTAATAAAATTAAAGCCTGTCAGGACACAAATATCCACTCAGTTCTCATCCAACTCCCCCAAAACACCAGCCAAGCTGAACTACTTGGGCAAATTACAATATTGAATCAGGATCCCCAAATCCACGGGATTCTGGTGCAATTGCCCTTACCAAGTCATATAGACAGCCATAGCGTCATTGAGGCAATTCATCCTAAAAAGGATGTGGACGGTTTTCATGTTGCTAACGCCGGGGCCTTAATGACTGGTAAGCCACTTTTTAAACCCTGTACTCCCTATGGTTGTATGGCGCTGATAGAAAGTACCGATTACCCGATTCGAGGGGCGCGAGCAGTGATTATCGGGGCATCGAATATCGTTGGCAAACCCATGGCAATGCTCCTTCTGCAAGCCGGTGCAACCGTGACTCTTTGTAATTCCAAAACAAGAGACCTGTCTTTCCATTCCAAAGAGGCAGATATCCTAGTTGTAGCGACAGGTAAGCCAAAAATGGTTTCGGCCCAAATGGTCAAACCCGGTGCAATTGTGATCGACGTGGGTATCAATCGCCTACCTGATGGAAAATTGTGCGGTGATGTCGATTTTGACGAAGTCAAATACGTCGCTAATTGGATTACACCAGTTCCAGGAGGCGTCGGCCCAATGACAATCACGATGCTTTTACAAAACACCCTCGAAGCTGCCCAACATCTCCACTTAAAGAATTAATTCATGCCGATAAATAACCCCTTGCTGGCCATGGGCCATGACTTGCCTGATTATTCGCAAATCAAGGCCGAACATATCGCACCAGCCATTTCAGTACTTCTCGAAGAAGCAACTACCGCCCTCAATCATGCTGCCAAGTTATCAGATCAGCCAACTTGGGAAAATTTAATTGCGCCTCTAGAACAAGCAAATGAGGCTCTAGGTCGGGCATGGGGAGTTGTTAACCACCTAACAAGCGTGGCCGATTATCCTGAATTAAGGGCCGAACATGCCAAAATGCTCCCCCAAGTAACCGCCTTTAGTAGCGCATTTAACCAAAATATCGCACTTTATGAACGGTATAAAACGCTTCAAAGCTCCTCGGCTTGGGATGCCCTTAGCACCGCCCAAAAAAAAGATATCGATAATACCCTCAGATCCTTTCGACTCGGGGGCGCAGAACTCTCGCCAACAGATAAACCGATTTTTGCAAAAATTGCTCAGGACTTAGCAAAGTATTGTAAAAATTATTCCGACCATATCCTAGACGCAACTGACCATTTCATTCATCTAGAAAAAGATGACTCGCATTTGCAGGGACTACCGCCCGAAGTACTAACCGCGGCCCAAGATCTCGCCTTAGAAAAAAAATTGAGCGGTTTTGCGTTTAGCCTACACTTTCCTTCTTACTTTCCAATCCAGCAACTCGCTGATCATCGCCCACTGCGCGAACTCATGTATAAAGCCTATGTCACCAGAGCCTCAGAATTAGGCCCAATCTATGGCTTAGGATCCAAGGCTTGGGATAATACCCAACTCATGCTGCAAATCTTGCAACTTCGCCAGCAAGAAGCCCATCTTCTTGGACTGAAAAATTACGCCACACTGAGTATCGTTCCCAAAATGGCAAATACGGTCGAGGAAGTGAGCTCTTTTTTACAAGACTTTGGCCAACGTGCCAAAAAACCCGCCGAACAAGACCTTTTGCAACTGCAAGAATTTGCCCGCAAACACCTGCAACTCGACACGCTTGAACCTTGGGATATTACTTACGCCTCAGAAAAACTCAAACAAAAAACCTATCTTTTCTCAGAGCAAGAAGTCAAACAATACTTTCCTTTAGACCAAGTCCTCACAGGTCTTTTTCATGTCATTGAAACTGTCTTACAAGTAAAAATCGTAGCTACGAACCTACCCGTCTGGCACCCCGATGTGCAATCCTTTCAGGTTCAAAATCAGCATAATCAAATCATTTCCCATTTCTACCTAGACCCCTATGCCCGTTCTGGCAAAAGAGGAGGAGCCTGGATGGATGATGCCCGCAGCCGCCAGCGCCAAGCCAACCACGATCTTCAAACACCTGTGGCTTATTTAGTGTGTAATTTTCCAGCTCCCAGTAAAAATGCCGATGGCACCCACCAACCCGCAACGATTTATCACGATGATGTGATTACTCTTTTTCATGAATTCGGACACGGCTTACACCACCTCCTCACCCAAGTAGATACTTTAGGCGTCTCAGGAATTAATGGGGTGGAATGGGACGCTGTCGAACTGCCTAGCCAGTTGATGGAAAACTTCTGCTGGGATTATGAAGTGATCGAACAACTTTCTAAACACCAAGATACACAAAAGCCACTGCCAAAAGATCTCTTTGACAAAATGCTCGCAGCTAAAAACTTCCAAAATGGCTTATTTACTTTGCGACAAATTGTTCTTGCTTCAGTGGATTGGGAATTACATGCCAACTTTGATCCGTCCAAAGCCAACGATGGCGACATCCTAACCCTCGCTAAAAAAATCAACGATGCAATACATGTTTTACCGCAAGCGGATATATCGCGGTGGATCAATACCTTTAGCCATATTTTTGCCGGTGGCTACGCCGCTGGCTACTATAGCTACAAATGGGCAGAAGTCCTGTCTGCTGATGCCTTTGCAGCTTTCGAGGAACAGCTCAGTTCTTTTGGTTCAATCTTAAATCCACAAGTCGGTATCAAATATCGACAAGAAATCCTCGAAGTAGGGGGTAGTAGACCTGCGGCTGAATCCTTTGCCGCCTTTCGTGGGCGCCCCCCTCGAATCGACGCCCTGCTTCGTCACGGTGGCTTAATGGACCAAGCATCGTAATGCACCAACTGCGGCTAGCCACCTGGAATGTGAACTCGATTAAAGTACGAATTACGCACCTAATACAGTGGCTTGAGCAAACCGCTCAAGAAAAAAAACCCATCGATATTCTAGGTCTGCAAGAACTCAAATTAACAACGGAAAAGTTTCCCTATCAAGAACTAGAAAATGCCGGGTATCTGGCAATCGCTCTAGGTCAAAAAACCTATAACGGCGTAGCACTTATCGTCCGGCGCGCGGCTCTTACCGCCTTAACACAAGACCCTGAAACAGCTTTTTTACAAGTCCAAAACAATATCCCTGGATTTCCAGATGAACAGCAACGTCTTTTGAGTGCCACAATCCATTGCCAAAACATGGCGCCACTGCGCGTCATCTGTGGCTACTTTCCAAACGGTCAAGCGCCTGGTACTGACAAGTTTTCTTATAAGTTGGCTTGGCTTAAGGCACTGAAATCCTATCTGCACACCCAATTAGAACAGCATCAACGGGTGGTTCTTTTAGGGGACTTTAATATCGCGCCAAGAGACGAAGATGTGCACGACCCTGCCGCTTGGATTGGCCAAAATCTAGTCTCCCCAGAAGAGCGCGCATACTTTTTTGAGTTTGCAGAAATGGGTCTAATTGATACCCTTAGACAGTTTTCTCATCCACCAAAAACCTTTACTTGGTGGGACTACCGAATGATGGGTTTTCGACGTAATGCAGGTGTACGGATCGACCATATCCTCATCAATCAGGCCCTGCAAGGAAGTTGCGCCGCATGTGAGGTCGACAAAACCCCAAGAACGTGGGAACAACCCTCAGATCACGCCCCCGTTATCCTCACGCTGAACAAAACTCTAGCACCGTAAAACTAATCAATCCCGAGCTCTTGTAATTTGCGGGTAATCGTGTTGCGACCAATCCCTAAGCGCTCAGCTGCCTCCACCTTCCGCCCACGTGTAATCTCTAGAGCTGCGGAAATCACGGACTTTTCAAAAGAACCGAGTAAGTGTTGATAAACCTCTGCCTTACCATCTTCTAACATCTTCTTCGCGATGATCGCTAAAGTTGCTTCCCAAGAAGAGTTGTTCGAATGCCCCAAACTCAAACCCACATTTACTAAACTTCCTAAATTAGACTCCGGTACAAGCGTCGCTGAAATAGCATCTTCATCAACCGCCGTATTCACAAACTGTTGAATATTACGTGGTAAATCTTTAGGCGCTATTTGTGCTGAAGAAACCATCACTGTTAACCAATGACAGATACTTTGTAATTGGCGCACATTACCAGGAAAGGCCATTTGACCCAATAGTTCAATCGTCTCAGGCAACAAAAACTTGGTCTTCACCCCAATTTGTTGAGCACTGGCTAATAAAAAATGTTGCGCTAATAAATGAATGTCCTCAACCCGCTCACGCAAAGCTGGTAAGGTTAAACGAATTACATTTAAGCGATGAAATAAGTCTTGCCGAAAAGATCCCTTCGAGACTAACATCTCCAAATTTTGATTACTCGAAGCAACAATTCGAACATTTGCGGATAAAAGCTCCTGACCACCAATTCGATAAAATTTTCCGTCCTCTAAGAGCCTTAACAATGAACTTTGTGACTCCAATGGCATGTCGGCAATTTCATCCAAAAATAAAGTTCCGCCATCGGCTAATTCAAAATTACCACGCCTTCTAGCCGTGGCATTTGCAAAAGCGCCTCGCTCGTAGCCAAATAACTCGGCCTCAATTAATTCTTTTGGAGTGGCGGCTAAATTCATTTCGACAAATGGACCAGAAACTCTTGTACTATGACGGTGTAATGCCCTAGCAACTAACTCTTTACCAGTACCAGATTCGCCAGTAATTAAGACGGTAGCATTTGACTGAGCCAGTCGACCAATCGCTCTAAAAACTTCTTGCATCGCCGGTGCTTGACCAATTAACTCCGGTACAGCGCTATTTTTTGCCGCCACCTGCGGCGCAAACTGCGTCTTAATTTGCTCTGCACTCATGCTCTCACTGATCGCACGTTGAATTAATTCCATCAAATCAGCAATATCAAATGGCTTCGTAATATATTCAAAGGCTCCCCCCTGAAATGCTGCTACTGCAGAGTCCATATCGGAATAAGCTGTCATCACAATGACTGGAATTTTTGGGTAATCTTGCTTAATCTGCTGTAGTAATGTAATACCACTGCCCTTGGGCATCCGAATATCCGAAATAATCAATTGGGGCTTTTCTTTTTCAAGCATATCTAAAACATCATCTGGATTAGAAAAACTCTTAAAAGGAATCGCCTGCCTAGTGAGCGATTTTTCTAAGACCCAACGAATTGATTGATCATCATCGACGATCCAAACTGCTTTCATGTTTGACCCCTAGGTTCAATATTATTCAAAAAATCTGGTGATGTGTACGGAATTAAAATATGAAAGATCGTCTTGCCAGGTTCACTCTGAACACTAATAAAACCACCGTGCATTTGAATAAATGATTGCGCTAAAGTCAAACCAAGCCCACTCCCTGATGGTCGCCCTGAAACTAAAGGCAAAAAGATATGGTCTATGATGTCTTTAGAAATGCCTGGTCCATTGTCAATAATGTAGACATTTAAAGCCAACTTAAAGCGCTTTTTTGCAATCGTAATGTTGCGTGAAATACTAGTCTCTAAACGGATTAATGCATCTGCATGGGCAATGCGTTCTTCTAAAATTTGGGCTGCATTATGCACAATATTGAGTAAAGCTTGTATCAAAATTTCTTTGTCGCCAATGATCTCGGGCAAACTAACATCATAAAAACGCGTAATGCTTAAGCCTTGTGCAAACTCAGCCAGAACGACACTTCGGACTCGCTCTAGGACTTCATGAATATTGACTTGGGCGATTTCCTTCTGGCGTTTATGGGGAGCTAATAAGCGATCAACTAAGGTTTGTAAACGATCGACCTCTTTAATCATGACCTTGGTATATTCCTTTAAAGAAGGATCCGGTAATTCATAGTCTAGTAATTGCGCAGCTCCTCGGATACCGCCCAAAGGATTTTTGATCTCGTGCGCTAAATTCCGCATCAACTCTTTATTGGCACGCGCCTGCATGATTAAGCGCTCTTCACGAGCACTCTTGTTTTGCTGATCAATTTCAAACCATTCAAGAATCGCTAAATCAGCACCTTCAAGGGGCGCAAGAATTAAATAGGCTAAAAACTCTTTTTGATCTGCACGCAGTGGACCAAAACCTAAAAGTAAGTCAATGCGCTGGGTCATCCCATCTAATTTAAACTGGATAATTAAATCTTCCAGAACTGAATTTTCACCAAAAATATCCCTTAGTTCAACCCCCATCAGACTTTTTCTGGAAATTTTTAAGGAAACTTCAGCTGCCGTGTTAGCGTAAATCACAGTCCCTAAAGTCTTATCAAGGATAAGAATCGAATTAGGCAACTGGTCTAGTGCCTCTTGGGGATTAAAAAGGGCAGCCTTAGCTGCCCCAGTTTGTAAAATGCGCATGGGCGCTTTGGTTTAGATTAAAGTGAATAATACATTTCAAACTCTACTGGATGGGTAGTCATACGAAAACGAGTGACTTCTTCCATCTTGAGAGATATATAAGCATCCAACATGGAGTCCGTAAAGACGCCACCCCGAGTCAAGAACTCTCGATCCTTATCTAAATGCTCCAAGGCTTGGTCTAAACTACTGCATACCGTTGGGATCTTCGCGTCTTCTTCTGGAGGTAAATCATATAAATTTTTATCTGCTGCCTCTCCAGGATGAATCTTGTTTTGAACACCATCTAGACCAGCCATAAGTAATGCTGAGAATGCTAAATAGGGATTGGCTAATGGATCTGGAAAACGCGTCTCAATCCGCCGTCCTTTGGGGTTAGCAACATACGGAATACGAATTGAGGCAGAGCGGTTACGCGCTGAATAGGCTAATTTCACCGGCGCTTCAAAACCAGGTACTAAACGCTTATAGGAATTCGTACCAGGGTTAGTGATCGCATTTAAGGCTCGGGCGTGCTTGATAATCCCACCAATATAGTACAACGCGAACTCGGACAAACCAGCGTAACCATTACCGGCAAATAAATTGATGCCATCTTTCCAAACAGATTGATGCACGTGCATACCGGAGCCGTTATCACCAACAATTGGCTTAGGCATAAAGGTCGCTGTCTTACCATAAGCATGGGCTACATTGTGGACGATATACTTTTGTAATATAGTCCAGTCAGCGCGTTGTACTAATGTACTAAACTTCGTGCCCAGCTCATTTTGACCTTGGCCTGCGACTTCATGATGGTGAACCTCGACAGGTATACCAACGGACTCCAACAGTAAACACATCTCAGAACGCATATCTTGAAACGTGTCTAGCGGCGCAACGGGAAAATACCCGCCCTTCTTGCCCGGACGATGACCCGTGTTACCACCTTCAAATTCCATTCCAGAAGACCATGGAGCCTCTTCAGAGTCAATTTTTACAAATGATCCCTGCATGTCTGTATTCCAGCGCACACCATCAAAAATAAAGAACTCTGGCTCAGGACCAAAGTAAGCGGTATCGCCAAGGCCAGTACTCTTTAAATAAGCTTCACAACGCTTTGCAATCGATCGTGGATCCCGATCATACCCTTTACCATCGGATGGCTCGACGACATCACAAGTTAAAACTAAAGTTGGCTCTTCATAAAACGGATCAATATAAGCAGTACTTGGATCAGGCATCAATAACATATCGGAGGCTTCAATCCCCTTCCATCCAGCAATTGAAGAACCATCAAAGGCATGACCGTTTTCAAATTTATCTTCATCAAAAACAGATACAGGCACTGAAACATGCTGTTCCTTGCCCTTGGTGTCAGTAAAACGAAAATCAATAAAAGTGATTTCCTTGTCCTTAACCATCTTGAATACGTCAGCAACGGCTTTACTCATGCATTTCTCCTAAAAACGAATAACTTAATTAAAAAATCCTTAATGTGATTAGAACAAATTAAGGGCTCTTGAAACAACTAGAATGCACCATAATGGTGCATTCTGGATTGGATCATACCGCAACAACGCATTACGGTAGATCATAGGTCGGCAATTGCAATGCAGTTACTCCGGCCCGCAGCTCTTGTAAAGATACATCTACCAATTCTACTGGACCTTTGACGCCCAACTCAATATGCCTTTGGGCGTAAAGTCCACCTCGACTAGGATCACCTAAAGAGGGCAAACTAAAAACTTTGATCTTCGGATATAAGCGCTCAATCTCCTCCATCAAAGGAGTAATCGTCGCCTCAACGGACCCGCCAACTAAAAAACTCTTTTCGATATAGTCGTTTTGATGAAACATATGCGGATAATAGGTATCTAAAACCCAAGCCATCATCCTTTCGGCCATGACCGGAAATCCCGGTAAAAAATAATGCTCTTGAATGGAATACCCAGGTATCAAATTATAGGTATTCGGAATCGTCTGACTGCCAATGGGAAACTCCCCCATACGAAATCGCTGCAAACTTCCCGGACTGGTTAAATCAGCCTTGATTGGATCGCCCTCAGCCGTTTCTATAATACGTTGACTAATTAAGTCCTTCGCCTCGGGATGTAAGGCTAATTCCAAACCCAAGGCCTTGGCGGTGCATGCCCGGGTGTGATCGTCTGGAGTAGCGCCAATGCCACCAGTACTAAAAACAATATCCTTGGAGGCAAAACTGCGTTTTAGCGTATCAACAATTCTCTGCGGATCATCTCCAATATATTCCGCCCAAGATAATTGCATCCCCCTGACACCTAATAACTCGACTAACTTAGGTAGGTGCTTATCCACGCGTCTACCAGATAAAATCTCGTCTCCAACCACAATTAAACCAATTTTTTGAACAGTCAGTTTCAAATGCTTTCTCCTGGTAACTGGCGATGCTGTTTTAAAGCGAATAATAAGTAATGCGAAAACCAAAGTGCTGCAAAGATAAAAACTACAGAATAAACCCACAACATGAATATTGAAACAAATGGAAACATAACCAACATAAAAATACTAGAAAACCAAAAAAAGGTTGGTACCGCTCCCAAAAGACCAACTCCAATACCCATTCCTAATAATTGCCATCGATGCAAACGCGTCAAATTATTGCGCTCAACCGATGAGGCATGTAAAGCCAAGACATCATAAGACATTAACCGGGCAGTCAACCACCCCCAAATTATAGGGGGTACGAACGCAAATAATGGCGGAATCCACCAAAAAGGGAGCGTAATGAGCATCCCAAGTAAACATAAACCAGTTGCCCAAATCGTTAACCAAACACTACCTAGCAAAGATCCGCCTTGCAAACTTTGCATCTCACGATACGTATTCTGCCTGCTAACGTGCGCTAGAACCGCGTCCGTCGTTGTCAACGAAACAATCATCAATAAAGAAACGACTAGTAAGGGCATGAGCACAACTAAGGCAAGATAAGGGCTAAGAACACCCCTAAAACCATCCCAGCCGATTTTTACAATCAATTCAGCTAACCATTGCGTCAGCCATGATTCTGTAATTAATTGCTTCGTGAAATCGAGCATCGGAGTCCATGAAAACCACAAAATTACCAACCACAACAAACCTGTTATCGCAAATGGTCGAATCGATAGCCATAAAATGCGCGGATGAAAAATATCTCGCACCGATAAGCCAAAAGACCGTAACAAAATATTCATTTAGAAACCATCCATTGAGGGTAAGCCGTCTGCCAAGAACGTCTTAAAGCAATCCACTGCTGCGCCCATAGATCAGCTGGCACCGGCCAGTCTCTGACACCTGTTGGACGATAGGTAAAATCAAAAGAGGCCGTTCGAAAGAGTAAATCCCACCAAGGTAGTAATACCCCAAAATTACATCCGCCAAGCACCCCAGGCCGGCCCGGCACTTCATATCCCAAATCAACCGCGTGGTGTAAGCGATGAAATTGTGGGGTTACAAGCACATATTTAAAATACCAAAAGTTGTTTTGATAAAAACCATGTTGCCAACTTTGTATTAACTCACTCAGCATAATAATGAGTAAGAATTGCCCAGGTTCAACCCCAACTAGTAACGCAACACTAGAAAACACAATCGCTCGGATCAAATCATCTACAAAGTGATTGCGGTTATCTGACCAGGACGTCATATGCTGTTGGCTATGGTGCAAAGCATGCAGCTGCCACCACCAACCAAAACGATGCGAGATTCGGTGATACCAGTAATCTACAAAATCGAAAAGAATCAGATAAATAAATAAACTCACTAAGGGATTCGATGTCACTCCAGGCCACCATAGTTCAACATTCCAACGCTCAAAACGAAAATCATGCAACTGTGCACTCAAACTCATAAAAATTTCCGAGAAAAAGAAGAAGAAAAATACATGAAAAATACCTAAGCGATTAATCATGGTGTAAATCAAATCAACCCGAATAGCCTGGCGATGATCTGCTCCCCAATCCTGCAAGGAATTACTCGCTCTTGCTCCAACTTCGGCAGGACGTTCGGCTGATTCTAGCGGTCTAAAAATAAAAGCAATCACGCATAACTGCACTATCCCAAGTAAAAACCAATCTAGTGCGAAATTGGCGTCCTCCGCCAAATCCATCCAACCAACATAATATAAAAAAGGCAATGCCACATTTTGCATTAGCCACTCATGCACCATATCAAATATACCCATCACTTATTATTTCTCAATCGTCGCAAAACAATAACCCTTCTCTTTTAAACCAATAATTAATGGCTCTAAAACTCCTAAAGCCCACGGATCCTTTCGCGACCAAATACCTAAATGGGCCATCGCAATGTCACCCGCCCTCAAATTTGCTAAGGCATTCGCTAATAAAGTACTATTTGAGAACTTCTCCGAGGATAATTCATCCCCTAAAAATCCAGCTTTACTCCAACCGATATGCATAAAACCACAACTCTTACCCATCGCAATCAATTGCGGGGATACCTTCCCACCTGGTGCACGCCAAATCGGATCCAGATTACGACTAGTTAACTCGATAAAACGCTGCTCAACTTGCTTTAACATGTGACAATACTGTCTAGCATTTACCGTCTCAAATCGATGAGCATTTGGTCCAAATTGCGACTTGACAAGCACTAACTCAGCCGATTGATCCTTCTGCCAATAAGTGTGATCCCAAGTATGACTGCCAAACTTGTGCCCATCTTGAACTAAAGCCTGCCAAAAACTTTGCCATGAATCATCTAAGGCAAAATCGTTACGGAAAGTCTTTTCATTCGATAAAAAAAAGGTCGCGCGCACCCCATGCTTGCGCAACACATCTGCAACATGTTTCGCGACTGACATGTTACCAGTATCAAAAGTCAAATAAATCGGCTTTAGGCAACTGGCCTGAACAAAACTGGGGCCTCCTAAGCTCAGACAAACTACCCAACAAATCCGTAGCAAACGAAACCTCAAAAAATGATTTTTCATCCCCTTTATTCCCCTCACCCCACTACCAAAAACCTCAAAATCCAATTATTCTAATACGCCCCTAAACCCCCTAAAAAAAGTCATTGCCATGAAGCGCTAGGCGTAAAAAATACCCCATGCGGACTATTGCTGACCTTAATGGTTTTTTCTAATCGATGGTTGGTTAAATTAATAATCCCAACCTTTTTCGAGAATCGAAAAGTGACCCATAATTCTTTTTGGTCCGGTGTAATATCCATACAATCTGGTCCCGCAGGCAAACCCTTAATATCCAAAACCTTTTCAAGCGTATCCATGTCGATCTTACTGATGGTCGAATCAACCCGATTAGTAATAAAAATATGCCGACTATCACCCAGTGGTCGAAAGTTATGCGCCCCTCGGCCCGTCTTAATCGTTTTCATGAGCCTTTGATTTTTCCAATCAATCACAGCCACGTGGTCCTCTCCCGTCATACCGATTAATAGATAACGGTCTCCTGGAGTCATCCACACTCCAGCTGGCATTTTTCCAACCGGCATTTTCCATAACTCCACTTGCTTTTCTAAATCAATCGCAACTAATTGATTGCTGTCTTGCAATGTCACAAAAGCTGTTTTACTGTCACTAGTAAAAGTGATATGACTAGGGGTTTTGGGAATCTTAAAAATTTTAGGCGGTTGCATAATCTCCCCATTGTTAACTTGATACAAGTCAACTCGGTCAAGCCGATTACCAGCCACGACAAACCATTTTTTATTCGGAGAATAAGCAATGTGATAGGGATCAATAATTTTAGGGATTGTGGCCCCTTTTAAACCAGTGGCGGCATCCAAAACAACTAAGTTATCACCCGCAGCATTAGCTACAATGAGATTTTTTTGGTCAGGCATCATCATTAAGTGATGCGGCTCTTTACCAACGTGAAACTCATCAATAACAGACCGATTTTGCATGTCAATGCGCGAGACGGTTGCCGAACCAGAGTTCAAAACTATCGCTATCTTCGGAGCGCTTGACAGACTCGAAGAAGAACTGGTTACTCTTGATTCAGGAATAGACCCTAAGGGTGTTTGGGACGGCAGCCCTGAAGAAGGCTGTTGGCTTGAGGCATTATTTGCAGAAGGATTTGCGGACGAGTTCGTTGATGTGTTTGTAGATGGATTTGTGGATGACTGAGCCACCTGCGCCAGATTGATTTGCTGACTGTTCTGCGCCATGACAGCACCCCCAAAAGGTGCTAACAAAAACACCAGGACTGGCACGTAAAATACGCTTTTCAGGTTCGTAGTCAATCTATTTAATAGTCGTTCTAATTCAGTCCACATAATTGTTTATTTTACCCTTGATAGCTGAGTAATATTTTTTCTAAGCGCTTGATTGACATTGGAGTAGGTGTTTTTAATTCTTGGGCAAACAAAACGACTCTTAACTCTTCAAACTGCCAACGAATTTGTGCTAATTCACGCTCCTCCTCTAAATAATTTCCGGCCTGCGACTGCATCATCTGCAACCATTTTCTATGCAATTTTTGCCACTCCAATTGATTCTGACCGTCTCTAACCGGATTGCTACGTAACTTATCTAACCGGACAATAATAGCCCTTAAATATCTGGGCAAATGAACTAACTGTTCATAGGGGGTGGTGGCCACAAAACGCGCATGAATCAGCAACTTTAATTGCGCACTCATATCTTCATGCGCTAAATTGGCTATAGATTTATTTTGCGCTAACTTCTTTTGCGCCTCACTATATGCCTCTAAACATGCCAGCACCTGCCGAGCAATCTCCTGAGCAATGAGCGCTAGCTTGCCACGACTAGCTAATAAACGTAGCTCAAAGGATTGTTGATCATGCGGTAAGGGGTCATACAGCGCAGAACGCTCCAGTGCTAAATCTATAATTTGCCCCAATATTTCCTCAACAGTCCCAATTTGCATAAACAATAAACCAATCTCCCGCGCATTAGGTAATTGTTTGTTTAATGACTTAATAGTGTCTTTTTGAGCGATTGAAAATAATCGCCGAAGTCCTATAAAGTGGCTTCTACGCGCTATTGCTGGATCATCAAAGACCTGAATCACACAATGCGCTTGCTGATCAACTAAAGCCGGGTACCCATAGAGTGTTTGCTTACCCCGCACCATCTCTAACAACTCAGGTAATTCACCAAAACTCCATTCAGTAATCACCCGATCATTCGTAAATGGTAATCCCTGAACGACTGATTGTGGGTTAGCCTGCTTGACGATCACAGGTTTTTCGTTCGAGTGCCAATTTTCAATCAAGCCCTCACCAACGTGTTGACCTTCCCCAGAAGAGTCACCCTGAGCGGCATCTAGATGTCCATTCCTAACCAAAGGACTATCAGTCTTGATTTCAACTAACCCCTGGTTAATGGCCTGCATAGCAACTTCCTGAAAAACTGCTCGCGCTTCTTTGGCATAACCGCTTCGTAAGAAATCCAGACGACGATCTAACTCTAACTGACGACCATGTTCATCGACTAATCGAAAATTCATCAAGCAATGTACCGGAATGTTTTCAGGCCGAAAATCAATCCGCTTGACCGAAACCTTTCTCTCAGACCAAATATCCTTCATTAAAGCTTCTAAAAGATCGCCCTGATAAAAAGTTTTACCCTCCAAAGAGCGCTCAACAAACTCCTTTGCATAATTTGGCAAAGGGACGCAATGCCGACGCAATTTTTGGGGCAAGGTCTTTAAATACAAATGAACCTTTTCAATACACAAACCTGGAACTAACCATTCACAAACGCGGGTATCAATTTGATTTAAAAAAGCTAAAGGCAACTCTAAGGTCACTCCATCCCGTAAACTGCCTGGCTCAAAGTGGTAAGACAACTTTAACGCAGTGCCAGATACAACCATCTTTTTTGGATATCGATCATCAGTAATACTCAACGCTTCATGTCGCATTAAGTCATCCTTTTGCAACTTTAAGATCTCTTGATGCGCGCCATCTTGCTCCAACCAGGCTTGTAAAGTAGCCCGACTTAATACCGACTTGGGTAATCTGGAATCATAAAATTCAGCAATCATTAAGTCGTTCACTAAAACGTCTTGCCGTCTCGAGCGGTGCTCAATCGCCTCCACCTCTTTAACCATCTGCACGTTGTGCCAAAAGAAATGAAATAACCTCCCACTTTGCTTTTGAAGTTGGGAGATTTCTGTTGTACCAAATAAAACACCCTCAACTAAAGCACGTTGAATAAATAACTGCCTAGCCTGCGCTGGATCCATTAATCCATAACGCACTTTACGACCATGATACAAGGCTAAGCCGTATAAAGACCCCTGTTCATGTGCCATCACTTCACCCGTTTTTGTATCCCAAAATGGCTCACTCCATGACTTCACTAAACGGTGCGGACAAATTTTCTCGACCCATCTAGGGTCTATTTTGGCAATTGTTCTAGCATAGATGCGGTGTGTTTCAACTAATTCTGCAGCAACTATCCAAGCGCCAACTTTCTTACCTATAAATGATCCAGGCCAAATACTTAATTTAATCCCACGAGCACCTTCATAGAAGACATCTTCCGCCGCTTTTTTAGCGATATTCCCGAGTAAGCCAGTTAAGAGGGATGTGTGTATTTGTTCATAAGTTGCCGCTACCGTGTTTTCCTTCCATCCTTGTTCAATGAGTAAACGCTGTAATTGACTATGCACATCTTTCCACTCGCGCATTCGCCTTGCCGAAACAAAACTCCCCCGACAATATTGCTCGAGACTTCGCTGACTCATCTTTTGCTCAACAGCCCTTTGATACCAATCCCACAATTTCATATAGGATAAAAATTCTGATTGCTCGTCAACAAAAATACGGTGCGCCTGATCCGCAGCCTGACTCAATTCAGCAGGGCGTTCACGCGGGTCTAAAATCGCTAGCGCCGTGGCAATGATTAAAACCTCTCGCAAGGCATGCTGATCTTTAGCGGCAAGTAGAATTCGTCCAACCCGAGGATCTAATGGTAATTGAGCAATCTCGATACCAATCGCCGTTAATCTGACTCCTCGTCCTAAATTTGTTTCCTCGGATTCAACGGCCCCTAGTTCTTCTAGCAACTGAATTCCATCACTAATTGCCCGCCCCTGAGGGGCTTGCAAAAATGGAAATTCATTGATGCGCGAGAGTTTTAGTGAAGCCATCTTTAAAATCACAGCCGCTAAGGAACTTCGCAAAATCTCCGGATCCGTGTGCACTGGCCTAGCGAAGAAGTCCTCCTCACTATACAAGCGCACGCAAATACCATCTGCCACTCGTCCACATCGACCAGCCCTTTGCCTTGCAGCTGATTGGGCAATGGGCTCAATGTGTAACTGCTCAACTTTATTTCGATACGAGTAGCGCTTCATCCGGGCCACGCCAGTGTCAATCACAAAACGAATTCCCGGAACAGTTAATGAGGTCTCTGCAACATTCGTAGCAAGTACAATCCGTCGGCTATTGTCAGGCTGAAATATACGCTCTTGCTCAGTGACCGACTGCCTAGCAAATAATGCCATTATCGTCGGTTGAAATCGTTGGATTAAATGAATATCTTTTTTAATAGCAATCGCACATTCCCGAATCTCTCGCTCACCCGGTAAGAAAACTAAAATATCACCGGCGCCCGCCACACCTTGCTGCCATAACTCGGAAATAGCCTCGACAATCGCCTCACTCAGTTCTTGAGTCTCCTTCCTATCTTTACCCTCGCGGCCATCCTTACCCGCCTTAAGAGTTGGAGCATCCAGAGGACGATAGCGTATCTCAACCGGAAATAATCGGCCACTCACCTCAATGATTGGCACAGCCTGCCCTAAACTAGAAAAATGCTTTACAAATAAATCAGCATCTAATGTTGCTGAGGTAATAATGACCTTTAAATCAGGTCGTTTAGGTAATATCTGCTTTAAATAACCTAGTAAAAAATCTATATTTAAACTGCGTTCATGGGCCTCATCAATAATCAAAGTGTCATAAGCTTTCAATAAGGGATCCTGCTGTGTCTGAGCTAGCAAAATACCATCTGTCATCAACTTAATCGAGGTCGTAGCACTCGTCTTATCCGAAAACCGCACCTGAAAACCTACATCTTGACCTAAAGGGCTCCCTAACTCCTGAGCAATGCGCTTGGCAGTTGCAGTCGCAGCAATTCTGCGTGGCTGGGTATGGCCAATCATCCGACCTGTTCCATTGAGCCGACCACGCCCCATCAAAAGACAAATTTTTGATAACTGGGTTGTTTTACCCGAGCCTGTCTCTCCACAAACAATAATGACTTGGTGGTGTTGTAAAGCATCCATAATCGCCTGACGCTGGATAGATACAGGCAAAAGCTCTGGAAACTCGATGGTAATGTGAGATTTTTCCAACTTTAGAAATGTTTTTTAGCATTTAGATGAATAAGCATCCTATAATTTTCGCTTATGCCGAGCAATTCTTCAAAAAACCTGCCAAATCATCCAATACCCCCTGCCCAAACGCAGCCCGATACCTTTCCGTTTGTCAGCTGGCTTAGAAACGTTGCGCCCTACATTCACTCGTTTCATAACAAAACTTTTGTCATTGCCTTTGCTGGAGAACTCGCTACGGATAGCGAATTAGAAAATCTGGTCGAAGACATCGCTATGTTGCATGCCATGGGGATGCGGATTGTTTTAGTACATGGCTCTCGCCCACAAATTCAAGAGCAACTAGCCTTGCACTCCATCGAGGCTCGCTACGGTACTGGACAAATGCTGGGCTATCGAATTACCGACCCAGCCGCCATGGAGTGCGTTAAAGAAGCGGTGGGTGAGTTACGCCTTGATATCGAAGCCTGCTTTAGCCAAGGCCTACCCAACACGCCCATGGCAGGATCACGAATCTCGGTCATCTCAGGCAACTTCATTACAGCCCGCCCAGTTGGTGTGGTCGAAGGGGTTGACTTTATGCATACCGGTCTCGTTCGCAAAGTAGACCATGAATCTATCAAGATGTCTCTAGACCACCACAAGATCGTTCTTTTATCTCCACTGGGCTTCTCGCCCACTGGGCAAGCGTTTAACTTGGCCTATGAGGACGTTGCCTGCTCTACCGCAACCGCCCTTAAAGCCGACAAACTGATCTTTCTCTCCAACATCAACGGGTTATTCAATTCCGCTGGCGAACATATTGCTGAAATCGCTCTGCCTCAGCTAAATAAGTATCTTGGTGAACATGGACTGCCGCCTGGAGATCTTCGCTCACTTCTCTTAATTGCGGCAAAAGCAGTCAAACTCGGCGTGAGCCGAGTTCATCTTCTTCCCCACAACCGAGATGGGGCTGTTCTCGAAGAACTTTTTACACATGATGGTGTGGGTACCATGATCGTAGCTTCTGATATTGAGAATCTGCGTGAGGCAACAATCGATGATGTTGGAGGGATTCTTCAAATCATCTCACCTCTTGAGGAAGAAGGTGTCCTTGCCCCAAGAGGAAGATCTGTCATCGAACGAGACATCTCTACTTTCTCAGTGATCGAACATGATCACGTGATCTTCGGTTGCGCAGCCCTCTTTCAATTTGCAGAAAATATCGGCGAACTAGCCTGCCTTGCTGTTGACCCCGATACCCAAGGTACTGGAGATGGCGAACGACTCCTTAAACGCGTCGAAGCGAGGGCTAAAGAACTTGGGCTCAAAAAACTCTTCGTATTAACTACAAGAACTGAACACTGGTTTTTAAAACGTGGCTTTATTCGATCGCATGTCGATGAACTGCCCAAAGAAAGAAAATCTCATTATGATTGGGATCGAAAATCAATGGTACTCATCAAAACGCTTTAAGTTTTATAATGCAATGGGTTGTTCTAAAACCTGAGTGCCAAGAAAAAAATCTACCTCTTTCATGCAATTTTTGGAGTAAAACGATGACGCGAACTGTGCAATGTATTAAATTAAATAAAGAATCTGAAGGCCTTGCTTTTGCTCCAGTACCTGGTGAACTGGGTAAAAAAATATGGCAACAGGTGTCCAAAGAAGCCTGGGCAGATTGGCTTAAACACCAAACAATGCTGATTAATGAGAATCGTCTTAATATGGCCGATGCGCGTGCCCGCCAATATCTTTTAAAACAAACTGAACAGTATTTTTTTGGAGACGGAGCAGACGCCGCTACCGGCTATGTGCCACCGCCAGCCTAAAATACTTTGAAGGGAATTTTTAGAGCACATGAATCCAAGCTCTAGACCAATCCAAGCTCCAGACCAGACTAAAAGGTCAGACGCCGAACTTGATTATCTCCAGAAATCAGCAACACATCAGCACTATGTTGCGCAAAAATGCCATTACAAATAATTCCAGGTATCTGATTGAGCTCGGCCTCAAGCGCTGCAGGGTCCATAATTTGCAACCCACGAACATCTAAAATCCAACCAGCATTATCAGTCACGAAGGGCTGATCGATTGGCTTGGCAGCTAGCCGTAAAGTGACTTGGCCTCCTAACTGCTCGAGAAATCGTGTGATCTGCGCTCTAGCCATCGGTATGATTTCAATCGGCAATGGAAATTGACCTAAAACATCTACGAGCTTACTCGCATCGCAAATACAAATAAATCGCTGCGCTAGGGCTGCAACAATTTTTTCACGCGTTAAGGCGCCACCGCCGCCCTTAATCATCTGACCAAAAGAATTAATCTCGTCTGCACCATCTATATAAATAGGTAAACCCGAAACAGCATTCGCCTCAACAACTTCAAAGCCGTGAGACCTTAACCGCAGACTAGTTGCCTCGGAGCTAGATACCACCCCAGAAAAATGAGAACTGTGCTCAGCCAAGGCGTCAATTAAAAAATTGACCGTAGAACCAGTCCCCATACCGATTAAATCGGAGGTCCGAGTAGTTTGTAAAATCTCTTCTACAGCTGACTTGGCAACTAAGGCTTTGAGTTCATCTTGGGTCATTGTGTACTTTCACATTCTAGATACAATATTCTAACTCCCCACATCTGAATCCCCAAAACCAAGCTAAAATAGGATGATGAACCTTTTAGATCAATTAAAACAGGTAACCACTGTCGTGGCTGATACCGGCGATTTTGAGCGGATGCGTCAATACACTCCACAAGATGCCACAACCAATCCAACGCTGATTCTTAAAGCTTCTAAATTACCTAACTATGCGCATCTCATCGAGAAAACTAAAATTGCTTATCGTGAGCAATCACTAGATGAAGTGATGGACCAATTACTGGTCGCCTTCGGTATCGAAATATTACAAATTGTGCCAGGAAGAGTCTCTACCGAAATAGACGCTAGATTGTCGTTTGATACCGCAGCATCCGTTGCTCGTGCTCAAAAAATAATTGCAATCTATGCCGAACATCATATTCCAAAGAGTCGTATTTTAATCAAGATTGCAGCTACTTGGGAGGGTATCCAGGCCGCAAAAATATTAGAGCAAGAGGGCATACACTGTAATTTAACGCTAGTATTTAACCTCATGCAAGCCGTTGCCTGCGCACAAGCAAAAGTACAATTAATCTCGCCATTTATCGGACGAATCACGGACTGGTATAAACGCGATTCTGGCAATGCTTGGGATGAGTTAGCGATGAGTGGTGTCAATGACCCTGGCGTAAAATCCGTTCGACATATTTATAATTATTTTAAAAACTTCCAAATTGATACTGAAATTATGGGCGCAAGTTTTCGAAATATCCACCAAATAAAAGCCCTAGCCGGTTGCGATCTCCTGACTATTAGCCCTGAATTACTTGAGGAACTAAAAAATACGCGTGACAACTTACACGTTGAACTGTCCCCAGCTAATGCCGTCAAAGAAACTATCCAAGCAATTTCCTGTGACGCCGCGAGTTTTAATTTGGCGATGCAATCTGACCCCATGGCGCGCGAAAAATTAGCCGAAGGTATTGCCCAGTTTAGTAAAGATATTGATCAACTGCTTGAATTGCTAAAAACGGCATAAAAAATATTCTGCTGCAATCATAGTCTCTAAATGACTATTTCTGTTGAACCGGTAACACACCCAAGGCGATCCGTTGTCGTGCAACTTCATACAAACAAACACCACTCGCCACCGAAACATTCAGACTCTCAACTCCGCCATGCATCGGTATGCTGACTAATTCATCACATGTCTCTTTGGTTAAACGCCTCATCCCTTCACCCTCGGCACCCATTACTATGGCAATGGGAACTGTTAAATCGATGTCGTAAATTGTTTTTTGGGCATCCTCAGTAGTTCCAACGACCCAAACGCCCGCATCTTGTAACTCCCGCATCGCACGTGCCAAATTAGTTACAGCTACAAAAGGCATCGTCTCAGCCGCTCCACTGGCAACCTTACTCACCGTAGTATTTAACTGTGCAGACCGATCCTTAGGAACAATAATGGCGTGCGCGCCCGCACCGTCAGCCACTCGAAGACACGCTCCTAAATTATGCGGATCTGTCACACCATCTAAAATCAAGAGTAAGGGCGGAATTTTCCCTAAACCATCTAAGAGTTCTGGAATTGTCCTGGCTATGGCAGCTGGTTCAGCAAACGCTAGAACACCCTGGTGACGATCGTGCCCAGCAAGCTGGCGCAAGCGCGCTGAATCAGCTTGATGCAAGCGACGACCTAAAACAGACTGCGCAGATTCAATAAAATCCTTCATCCGACGATCGCGCCTTGAAAAATCATAATACACAGTCGTTAAACTATCAGGCGCCTGACGAATCCGAGCAATGACTGCATGAAATCCAACAAGTATTTGCTGCCCCATTAACGCCGACTCCGAGATTTCTTACTACCAACAAGCGCTACCGGCTTATCACTTACACCCTTGGCGTTACTCTTTCTTTTCGGCTTATTACCCGCTTTTGCAGCTACGGTTTTTTTCGAACTCGATGTGCGACCAAGCTGCGGTGCTTTTTCGGGCGGCCTTGTATGCTTAGAAGCAGCTTTTTTATTAGGCTTACCTAAATCATCCATCGTTTCAGGTGAAGTAAACCGGCCCCGATCTTGACTGTTTTTTACCAAACTAAATTCGATCTTACGCGCATCTAAATCAACCCGACTGACTAAGACATGTACCCGATCACCTAAGCGATATCGAATACCTGTTCGCTCGCCCCGTAACTCTTGCCGAGTTTCGTCATACTGGTAATAATCTCCTCCTAATTCAGATATATGAATCAGACCCTCAACATATAAAGTCTCCAGCTGAATAAAGAGCCCAAAAGTGGTCGCACCTGTAATCGTGCCTGCAAACTCTTGCCCTAGACGATCACGCATGAAGTAACATTTCAGCCAAGTCTCCACATCGCGCGAGGCTTCATCAGCCCTTCGTTCATTTGCAGAGCTATGCACCCCAAGCTGTGCCCAAGTTGCAATTACCACACCGTCACTAACCGATTTCTTTGCACTACTTTTTGGGGTAAGCCTATTACTGTCAGTTTCCTCACCAGCAATCTGCTTTTTAACTAACGCCGCATTTACCCTTCCAGGCCCATTTTTTGGCATGGCTAAATTCAGTGGCACGTCTTTCGGAATCGCTGGCTTATAAACACTTTTTGATAAAAGGGCTTTAATTGTCCTGTGCACTAGTAAGTCTGGATAACGCCGAATTGGGCTAGTAAAGTGCGCATAAGCTGGATAAGATAAACCAAAATGACCCAAATTCTCGGGCTGATAGACCGCTTGCTGCATCGAACGTAGAATCACCGTTTGTAACATCGCCGCGTCTGGCCTGGCCTTAATACTTTGTATCAAGCGCGCATAATCGATCGGGTGTGGTTTAGTACCACCTTCCAAACTGAGGCCAACTGAGCGTAAAACCTCTCTTAACGCATTGACCTTCTCGATAGTTGGCTCACCATGTACCCTAAATAAACTAGTATGATTTTTCAGACCAATAAAGTTCGCCGCGCAAACATTGGCAACTAACATGCATTCTTCAATTAAACGGTGTGCATCATTTCGAGTTCGAGGCTCAATACGCTCAATTTTACCGAACTCATTACTAATAATCTGAGTCTCCGTAGTATCAAAATCAATCGCTCCACGCTTCTCCCGAGAATTCTTTAAAACCCCAAAGAGTTTGTATAAATTATTTAAAAGTCCTCGCTGCTTGGCATATTTAGCCGCTTCTGGCCCATTTGAATTACTCAAGATTTCCCATACAATATTATAGGTAAAACGTTGTGCCGAGTGCATAACCGCTGGATAAAATTGATATGCTTGGACTATCCCCTTGCTATCAATCACCGCGTCACAAACCATACACAAGCGATCAACATTGGGCTTTAATGAACACAAGCCATTAGAAATTTTCTCGGGCAACATCGGAATGACCCGTCTTGGAAAATACACCGAGGTTCCTCGCCGCATCGCATCTGAGTCTAAAGGGTGGCCAGGTCGAACATAATGCGCAACGTCCGCTATCGCAACTAATAAGCGCCATGCTTTATGACCATCAAAGGTTGTAGGCTCACAATAGACAGCGTCATCAAAGTCTCTGGCATCCTCACCGTCAATGGTTACTAATGGAATATCCCGCAAATCTACGCGGCCTTCTAAGTCCTCTTCTCGCACTTCATCGGCAAGAGCTGCAGCCTCTTTGATAGTGGCAGGTGAAAACTCGTGGGGCACACCATATTTACGGACTGCAATCTCGATCTCCATGCCAGGATCATCAATTTCTCCCAAAATCTCAACCACCCGCCCAACGGCTTGACGATAACTATCTGGATAGTCAACAATCTCAACACTAACAACCTGTCCTAACTTGGCATTTAAATGTGCCTTAGGAGGTATCAGAATATCGTGCGAGATTCGCTTATCCTCTGGGGCGACAATTAATACCCCATTTTCATTGAGTAATCTACCAATGACCTGTCGATTGGCACGCTCAATGACTTCAGTAATTTGACCCTCGGGTCGTCCGCGGCGATCAGTCCCTAAAACTTTGACTAAGACTCGATCACCATGCATCACACGCGTCATCTCGCGCTCAGATAAGAAAATATCTAATTGACCGTCGTCAGGAATTACAAACCCAAAACCATCTCGATGACCCTGTACAGTACCAAGGCGATCTTCTTTTTTTTCTTTTAAGGGATTACTAGGTTTTATCATGTATGCAGTAGTTAATTGATGAATAATTCATTGATATGCTAATTTAACTCATTTAATAAGAAATCCATGAATCCACGTGTCGTGCTTGATACAAATATCCTTTTGGATTTACTCTATTTTAAAGATCAACGGGTGACAGACCTTCAATATGCTTTGCAAAATAAAACCCTCGATTTTTGGGTAAGTCCACCCATACTCGCTGAATATAATGCAGTCCTTTTGCGTCCTCAATTTCAATTAAGCCCAGAACATGTCCATGAAATAATGCATCAAATACAGCAGGCCTTTTATTTGCAAGAAAGTTATATTCCAACCTCTACTATACGTTGCTCAGATCCAGATGATCAAATGTTTATTGATCTAGCTATCATCAAGGCTCCTAGTCGACTAGTTAGTAAGGATAAACAAGTTTTATTACTTAACAAAAAATTACTGACCCAGTCAGTTTTAGTGGATAACGGCATCCAACAGTATCCTCAAATACCTATTTAAAAGCCTCTTTTGATGAATAAGTCGCCATTCAAAATCCACAACTAGATTGATCTACTCGCTATAGATACCCATTGTTCAGACTAACGATTCTTAAACGTAGGCTTACGCTTTTCTACAAATGCGGACATGCCCTCTTTTTGATCCTCTGTAGCAAAACTGGAGTGAAAAAGGCGCCGCTCAAATCGAATACCCTCTTCTAATGAAACTTCAAACGATCGGTTTACCGACTCTTTGGCCATCATTAAAATCGGACTGGATAATTCAGTCATCTTCTGAGCAACCTGTAAGGCCTCAGGCAATAATTCAGCAATCGGCAATACTCTACTCACTAAGCCACACCGCTCGGCTTCTGCAGCCATCATCATGCGACCAGTTAAGACCATCTCCATCGCCTTTGACTTTCCAACAAATCTTGCCAAACGCTGCGTGCCACCTGCGCCAGGAATAGTCCCAATAGTAATTTCGGGTTGTCCAAATTTGGCATTTTCAGCGGCTAAAATAAAATCACACATCATTGCTAACTCACACCCCCCACCTAAGGCAAAACCAGCAACAGCAGCAATCACCGGCTTTCTAAAAGTAGAGATCCGCTCCCATGTACTCGTTACAAAATCTGCTTGATAGACATCCATGTAACTCCAGTCTTTCATCGCCTTGATATCTGCTCCTGCCGCAAAAGCCTTTTCGTTACCGGTAAGCACTACAGCGCCTACTTCAGGATCCGTCTCAAACTCCTCCAGTAACTTTGCTAGTTGCAACATCAATTCTGGTGATAAGGCATTCATAGCCTGGGGACGATTGATTTGGAGAAGCCTTACACGTCCATGTTTTTCCATCAAGATTAAATTTTCTTGCATAAACGCTCCTGGATTGATTTTTACTACTTTACGAGTAATTTTTTAAATATTACGAGTTATCTTACAAAATCATCATCGAAGCCTGAGGTAAGTTTTAGTGAATTCTTACTAAGGTCTTAATCTCATCATCTCGTCATTTATTCGGATAATTAACCGAACAAACCCAATAGCAGGATATTTACTTCGAACTCGGGGTGACAACATCAATCACTGTACCAACAGTTCCGGTAACAATATCAACACCCGTACCAATCACCGAGCCAACTGCCCCAACAACCATCCCAACAGCGCAAGCTGACAACAGGCAAGTACATGCTAAATACAATAATGACTTAAAAAAAAGTTTCATTAGCTAAAACCCTCTGGTTTAATCAAATGGATGCTGCAATAAGATCGTCTCTTCTCGATCGGGTCCAGTAGAAATCATCGCAATCGGTGTTTGAGCTAATGACTCAACTCTTTTTAAATATTGCTGAGCGTGAATCGGCAACTTATTCCAATCCGTAATCCCTACTGTGCTTTGCGTCCATCCCGGAAAATACTCATATATTGGCTCACACCGACTCACCGCATCAGCACCTCTAGGTAGAACATCTAATACTTGTCCGTCTAATCGATACGACACACACAAACCAATTTGCTCTAAGCCATCTAATACATCTAATTTAGTAATACACAAGCCACTAACGCCATTAATCTGAATCGATCGCTTCAGCGCAGCAGCATCTAGCCAGCCCGTTCTTCTCGGCCTACCTGTCACTGAACCAAACTCTTTACCAACCTCAGCCAAACGAATCCCCACCGCATCTTGTTTTTGAGGATTATCAAAATCATACAATTCACTCGGAAATGGTCCAGCCCCAACCCGCGTACAGTAAGCTTTGGTAATCCCTAAAATATATCGCAAGCTGCCCGGTCCAACACCAGAGCCTGCAGCGGCATTACCCGCCACACAATTACTAGAAGTAACGTAAGGGTATGTCCCATGATCAATATCTAAGAGAGTCCCCTGAGCGCCTTCAAATAATAAATTCTTACCAGCACTTTGCGCGGCATACAAAGCACTAGAAACATCCACAACCATGGGCTTTAAACGCTCAGCAAATGACATGGCTTGCTCAAATACCTGCTGAAAATCAACGGCGTCGACTTTGTAATACTGCGTTAAACAAAAGTTATGAAACTCCAAGTTTTCTTTTAACTTTTCAGCAAACAAATCCGGAAAGAATAAATCTTGGACACGTAAGGCTCTTCTGGCAACTTTATCTTCATAAGCGGGACCAATACCTCGCCCTGTTGTACCAATTTTGGCTAAGCCACGCTTTGTCTCCCGAGCTTGATCAATCGCCACATGGTAAGGCAGTATCAATGTAGCAGCCTCGGAAACCTTTAAGCGCGAACACACTTCTAAACCAGCTTGCTCTAATTCACCAATCTCTTTAAATAAAGCCTCTGGAGATAAAACAACGCCATTACCAATATAGCAAACAACCCGAGGATGCATTATCCCCGAAGGAATTAAACGCAAGATCGTTTTTTTTCCGCCAATAATTAAAGTATGGCCAGCATTGTGACCTCCTTGAAATCGAACGACGCCTTGGGCATGGTCAGTTAACCAATCAACAACTTTGCCCTTGCCCTCATCACCCCACTGCGTTCCAATTACGACAACATTACGACCTAAATTAAGCTGCTTCATATCAATACCTACAATCTCTCGTTCATGATGTCAAATGGACCTGCCAGATACCAGCCTGTTTATCTAATTGCCCAATTACGCCAGTTCGCTGTTTTTTTTCACTCTCCCCGGGTAGTAACTGAATCACTACTTGCCCAGACTGACGTAACTCACTCATCTTTTGAAGTAATTCTGGATCATTACTACAAGGGGCTAATATAACATTAGTAATTATTGGCCTTTGTGAGAGATTCGCCAAAGGTAATATGTCTAAAGAAAAACCTGTTGCAGGTCTTGATCTTCCAAAAGCACTACCCACTTCATCGTATCTGCCCCCTCTGGCAATAGCAACCGGGCAGCCAGCAATATAGGCTGCACTCATAACCCCAGTATGATACTGGTAACCAGCTAAGTCAGCTAAGTCAATATTAAATTGCGTTTGATTAGAGTATTGTCGTAGGGCAAGATAGAGTGTTTCTAAGTCCCCCAAGACTTGCTGGGTCACCTGAGTATTTGGCAATACTTGACGAGCACGTTCTAAAACAAACGGAGCATCACCAGATAAATCCAATAATGACAATATTAACTCCTGCTTGGCACCCTGCCAATTTGCAGTTAATTGCTCTAGACTACTTCGATCTTTAGCCTGTAATGCCGCATACAACTCCGAAGACTGACTTGAACTCAGAGGAATCTCTGCAATCACATCTCTGAGTAAGGCCGCATGACTCATGTCCAGCGTCACAGAGCCAACTTGTGCTAAATAGAGGGTATCCAACATGAGCCGGCCTATTTCAATATCTGCCTCTATTCCAGCAAAACCATAAATCTCTGCGCCTAATTGCAACTGTTCACGTGAAAATATTCCAGGTACAACCCGTGTCTGAAGAGTCGTACCGGCGTAACACAACCGAGAAATATCCTGAAGATTCAAAATATGCGCATCAATCCTCGCAACTTGGGTTGTCATGTCAGAACGAATACCTAATGTCCTTCCAGATAATTGATCTACTAATTTAAAAATCTGCAGCGACATGTCACTTCCGGCTGCCGTCAATAAAGACTCAACATACTCCAGCATCGGTGGAATTACTAATTGATAACCAAAGGATTGAAATAAATCTAAAATAACTCTTCTTAATTCTTCTACCTGTAATGCCTGCGTAGGCAAAATATCAGCTAGGTTTTCAGGAAGTAACCATCGATTTGTCATGAATCCAAGCGCTTGTTCTAGTTATTTATTCTTTTTTAAATACTTCAAAAAGTCACTGCTAGGATCTATTACCATGATATCTTTCTTATCCTTGAATGAGGCTTTGTAAGCTTCTAGGCTTCGATAGAACTGAGCAAACTGGACATCACGACTAAAGGCCTCATTGTAAATAGCGTTCGCCTTAGCATCACCCTCGCCCTTGATGATCTGTGCTTCTCGATATGCCCCAGCTAAAATCACATCTCTTTGTCGCTCAGCATCCGCCCGAATTTTCTCAGACTCTGCAGCCCCCGTAGAACGTAATTCATTCGCCACACGCTTTCTTTCAGCTTCCATTCGTCGATAAACGGAATCACTAATTTCAGCCAATAAATCAACGCGCTTTAATCGGACATCAACAATCTCAATACCAATATCCGAGGTATCATCAGCGACTTTCTTTTTAATACCCTGCATCACCTGCTCGCGCTGCTCAGAGATTAACTCCCGCACAGTCCGCTTCGTAAATTCCTCATTCAGTGCTGACTTGACTAACTGCGACAAGCGGTCCTGGGCGAGCCTTTCATCGCCTTTAAAGCTAATAAAGAATTTTCTTGGATCGACGATTCGCCATTTGACAAAGGAGTCAACTAATAGATTCTTCTTCTCAGAGGTAATGAAACGCTCAGCCTCAGGATTATCAATCGTCATAATCCGACGATCAAAAAATTGCACATTTTGAATTGGTGAGGGTAATTTAATATTTAATCCAGGCTCTTCAATCACCCGTTTGATCTCGCCAAATGAGAATACCACGGCAAATTTACGCTGGTCAACTATAAAAAGAGTCGAGGTAGCTAAATAAAAAAGTACTAAAAGACCTGCAAGGATAGGTACTAAGCGTTGGTTCATATGTTCTCTTAACGAATGTCTCTCTCACGACTTCTGAAAGTCTCTCTCTTGTCCGAAGGTTGTGCATTCGGATTAGACGATGGATTTAACGGCACAGTTACTGACCCACTGGGCGGCTGCACTGCTGAGTTTGCCGACGGTGCTGTATAGTTAGCGCCCGATCCAGCACTTGCATCCTGCGGCCCAGTAGTTTGCTGAATTAATTTATCTAACGGTAAATACAGTAATTGATTACCGGCCTTTGAGTCCACCATGACCTTGGTAACATTACTATAAATTTGCTGCATCACATCGATATACATCCGGTCGCGAGTTACTTGCTGGGCTTTGGCATATTCGACATATATTTGCTTGAACCGGGAGGCATCTCCTTCTGCAGTCGCAATAACCTTTGAACGATAACCTTGAGCCTCTTCTAACAAACGCCCAGCAGCACCTTTTGCCCTCGGAATAATATCGTTGGCATAGGCCTGACCTTCATTTTTTTGGCGCTCTTGGTCTTGACCAGCCTTCACCGCATCATCAAAAGAGGCCTGAACTTGTTCTGGTGGTTGAACGTTTTGAACGTTCACACTCGTAATAAATACTCCAGACTTGTAACTATCCAAGATTCCTTGAATCGCGGCGGCCAACTCAATGCCAATCCTCTCACGGCCAACGTACAAGACATCGTCCATCTTACTTTTTCCGACAATTTCACGAATAGAAGTCTCAGCAGCTTGAACCACCGCCCCATCCGGATCACGATTTTTAAAAATATAATCGGTTGGCTCTTTTAATCGATACTGCACTGAAAATTTCACATCAATAATATTTTCATCTTCGGTCAACATAGACGAATCTCTTAAGTTCGTTGCCTGAATCACGAAAGATCTTCCAATCTCAACCGAACGCACGTTCGAAACATTCACAATCTCATGCGCCTGAATCGGGGATGGTAGTCGCCAATTAATACCAGGACGGGTTGTGTATTTATATTTTCCAAACTGTAAAACAACTCCCGCTTGACCCTCTTGAACAATAAAAATACCGCTCAAGGTCCAAACCACCACCACCACTAAAAGCACTAATCCTAAACCAATCTTTGGTAATTGGAATAGATCTTTATTTCCACTAGACCCACCTGAATTTCCTGAACCACCCGAATTATTCATATTCTTTTTCATCCAATCTTGGGCCATCTCTCCAAAGTTTTTACCTGGTTTGGAAGTTTGTCCACCAGATGGAAATCTTGGTGGATCTCTCGGCGGTGGCTCATTCGAGCCAGCCGGGTTGGAATCTGAATTGGTTGGGCGATCGCCATTTTGACTTGGAGTCTTTCCTTTACCACCAAACATGCTTCCTAATCGACGATTAAAGTCATTCCAAAGCACATCTAAGTCGGGTGGTCCATCCTTCGGATTCGAGGAATTCGTTGGTTTAGAAGACCCTGTTGCGGAGTTACTATCGGCATCTCCAGTCGGCTTCACACCGTCTTTGGATGGATCATTTTCCTGCGCCAAAACAGGATAGCTAACCCAAGCGTGGACTTGCCATAAAAAAAGATTAATCAATCGCTTAAACCACAAACGAGGAGGCGCTAAAAGCTTTTGTGTCACTGAAACTATCAATTTAAATATCTCTCGGTAAATAACCCAAACGTGCGTCGTTAAAACTCAATAAGAAGTCAGCGCTCACCGGGCGATCAGCCAACACATCAACCTGCTCACCCACCTCGGCTGGCGTAACTTCGAAATTCTCTAATCCTCTGATTTTATCAGTCTCTTGAGCAATTGTGGCAAGAACCCCTCTTAATAATTCAAGTCCCTCGCCCGAACGCGCAGACAAATAGACTTTTGAAATCTTACCATCCTTCTCATAACGCAGTTCAGGGCCACGACCAACGTATTCTGGTAATTGGTCTATTTTATTCATGACAAGGATAACAGGTATGTTTTGAGCGCCAATTTCAGCTAAAACCTTATTCACTTCATCGATTTGTTCTTCACGAACTAGGCTAGCGGCGTCCACAACATGTAATAACAAATCAGCATGAACTGTCTCATCTAGAGTCGCTCGAAATGCTTCAACTAATTGATGGGGTAATTCACGGATAAAACCAACCGTGTCCGAAATCACGGCATTTCCGAATTCCGGCAAATAAAGCCGTCTAGTGGTGGTATCCAACGTTGCAAATAACTGATCAGCGGCGTAGGTCCCCGCTTTGGTTAGAGCATTAAACAAAGTGGACTTACCAGCGTTGGTATAGCCTACGATCGAGATAGAAAATACAGCCCGTTTGGCTCGATGACGGCGTTGCGTAGCTTGTTGTTTTTGTAATTTACCTAGGTCTGAACCCAATCGCTTGGCGCGATTTTCTAACATTCGCCGGTCTAACTCCATTTGTGTCTCACCCGGACCACCACGTAGACCAATACCACCTTTTTGACGCTCTAAATGACTCCAAGCTCGAACCAACCGGGATAGTCGATAGCGAACATTCGCAAGTTCTACTTGTACTTGACCAATATGACTTTTAGCACGTTGCGCAAAAATATCTAAAATCAAACTAGTTCGATCAATCACGTGTCGCTCAAGTGAGCGCTCTAAATTTCTCTGCTGCGCCGGACTTAAGGCATTGTTGAAAATGGCAATCTGCGCTTCCTCTTGCAACATAATCGCTCGGATTTCCTCAACCTTGCCACTACCAATAAATAATTTAGGATCTGGTCTAAGACGCTTTGTGAGAATTTGACTAACTGGAAACGAGCCAGCGGCCTGCGTGAGCAAATGGAGCTCAGACATGCTCTCAAGGAAGTTTGGTTGACCAAAATCGATGCCGATTAAAACGGCTCGAACTGGGTCAACCTTGGAATTGGTACTAACTTGTCGGATCCTCGTCAGTTCGGAAAGTTACCGCCTTAGCAGGCACAATCGTTGAAATCGCATGCTTATATACCATCTGCGTAACTGTATTGCGTAATAAAACGACGTACTGATCAAATGAGTCAATATTGCCTTGCAGTTTGATGCCATTAACTAGATAGATCGATACGGGAATATGCTCTTTGCGGAGTGCGTTGAGAAACGGATCTTGCAAAAGCTGTCCTTTGTTGCTGTTCATATTACCCTTTTTTGTTTTTTTGTGGAACTACAACTTCCTAAATTTTATTTTTTACAACTTGGATCTGTACAACCTTGATACTGACATTACTAGATTACAACTACAAAAATCCTCACCCAAATGTCACTAGTTCAATTCCAAATACTTCGTGGAATTACTATCAATATTGATTACTGCCGACTTATTGCTATTCACTTATTGCTATTTACTCATTACTACTGACACAATACTGCTGACACATTACTGCTGAAGCCTATGACGACTAGATTCATTAATATACTTAATTTATCTATGTAAAACAATAACCTCAATAAAAACAAATTAAATTCATCGATCAATCTTAGTCGCTGTCGAGAAAAACGCCTACTTTGGAAAATTTTGGAATCTTTTTACCAAGCTTGCAACTCTTTTTTAACTTTTCCTCAGCTCTTATGCAAATCTTTCTTCATTCGTTCTTCGTTAATTCTAATTTTCTTCGTTATTTCTAATTACCTGATCCTTGGCACCTACTCTCACCCCATAATATATATCAATTCCTAACTTTTTAGTGCGACTTACCTGATTCTAGGAAGGGGTTTTTAGTAGACCGGAACTCAATTCTTAATGGTGTTCCTCTTAAATGAAAGGCCTCACGAAACCTGCCCTCTAAATAACGCCGATAACTCGCCGTCACACCATCTAAACCATTACCATGAATAATCACAATCGGGGGGTTTGAGCCACCCTGATGCGCATAACGCAGTTTTGGCCGAAATCGTCCAACCCGCTTGGGTTGCTGAAACTCCACTGAATCCTCCAGTATGCGTGAGAGCTTTGGCGTAGGCATCTTCGTCATGGCAGCAGCATATGCTAAATCAACGTCCTTAAATAACTCCGTTAAGCCAAAACCTTTGATCGCTGAAATCGTATGCACATTAGCAAAGTCTAAAAATCGTAATTTTCTGGCAATATCATTTCGTGAGGTCTCTTTTTGATACGCATCTAAACCGTCCCACTTGTTAACCGCTACAACTAAAGCCCTGCCAGCCTCAACAATAAATCCAGCAATGTGCGCGTCTTGCTCAGAAATATCTTGCTGGGCATCTAACATCAAAATAACAACGTGACAGTCTGCAATCGCTTGCAAAGTCTTGACCACCGAAAATTTTTCGATGGCTTCAAAAATCTTGCCACGCTTTCGAAGTCCCGCTGTATCTATGAGGGTATAAGGCTTGTTGCCTCGACTAAATGGAATCGCAATCGCATCTCGAGTCGTACCCGGCAAGTCAAAGGCAATCACTCTTTCCTCACCAAGTAGGGTATTGATCAACGTTGATTTACCCACATTTGGCCTACCAACTACAGCAATTTTAGTCGAACGATCAGGATTGTCGACTTCTTCATCGGGTTCTGGAATGCCCAAGGCGTCTAAAGCTTCATCTAACATCGCACGAACACCGTCCCCATGCGCCGATGAAATCGCATTTGGCTCGCCTAAGCCTAACTCATAAAAATCTGCTCCCACGACTGAACTAGTCATTCCCTCCGACTTATTCACTGCCAAAATAACCCGTCGACCAGTCTTTCTTAAAAAGTCAGCAATTACCCGGTCTTGAGGAGCTAAGCCAAGCCTGCCATCTACTAGAAAAATCACAATATCCGCTTCCACAACAGCTTGCTTTGTCTGTTTGGCCATCTCCGCTAAAATTCCTGTCTTGGCTACCGGCTCAAAACCACCCGTGTCGATGCATATAAATTCTCGATCTCCAAGCCGACCATTGCCGTAATGCCGATCTCTGGTTAAACCAGAAAAATCAGCTACTATGGCATCACGTGACCGAGTTAAACGATTAAATAATGTCGACTTGCCAACATTGGGGCGACCCACAATCGCAATGACTGGCTTCATTGGATCCGATACGCAGCTAAGGTTCCGGCCTTGGACTGAAAAATCATTAAGCCATTAATGGCAATGGGCTGCGCATTGACTGGCGAACTATCGACGCGGACTCGGCCAAGTAAACTGCCATTGTCCTGACTGAATAAATGCACATAACCTTGACCATCGCCAGCAATAACTACTTTGCCAGTAGCTAAAGGCTCACCGATATCACGCCACATCAATAACTCGTTACGCCATAATTCGTCACCTTTTTGACTATCAAAGGCAACAATATGTGACTTCTCGTTAACTGCGAACACTTTTTGTCCTAATTGAGAAACACCGTAGTAACTAGAAAAATCTTTAGTCCATAACATCGCGGCTACTTTGATATCACCACAACCAATTTTTCCCTGATAAGAAACTGTACACATCCAATTCGCTAGTAAACTAGGCCTCGATGTGATGTCACTCAAACGCTCTATCTCCGAAACCCCCTTAGGAGGAGCCAGCAAGCTCTCCCAAATCACATTACCATTTGCTAAATTAAAAACTCCAAAACGGCCGCCTGAGACCCCTGTTAAAAGAACCTCATTATTAATTGGCAACATGCTATAACTCGTTCTTAAGTTCAGTGCGGATTGAGCAAGCTGATTAACCCATCGACGCTTACCTGTTGCAGTATCCAGTGCAACCATCCGATTATTGATCGAACGAATCACTATCGTTGAGCCAGCAACCAGCGGCTCCGTTAAGACTTCTGTGTCAACTGATGTATTCCATAAAGCCGCGCCTGACTGAGCGTTGAAGGCAAACACACGCCCCTTATTATTGGCTACGACTAAAACGCGACCATCGGTGCCAACCCCCGAGTAAATATTCGTGCCAATCGATACCCGCCACACCACTCTTCCAGTCATGGCATCAATACGATAAATCTCCCCATCAACCGAGGCTGTATAAATATCATCGCCATTGAGTATGGGCTGAAAAGTTAATGGCGTTGACTTGCCTACACTGACCGACCAAACTCGTTCTATATTCATCGGCGAACTAATGGGTTTTAATTCTGCAGCTAATCTTCGCTTTGAGCCACTGCAGCCACTAATACATATCACAGCAAGAAACATTAAAAGCCCAGTGCTCAGCCAAGAGATTGACTGCAAACGCGGAACTGAAAAAGTGCTCAAAATCATTCAAAACCACCTAAGCTATCTATCTTCGCCTTCAATAAGCGCTGATTTTCAGTAGGGTTGCGACGTTCTAAATCTTTCATCATCGGATCCACTTCTTTTAAGCCTGCTTGCTTAGCACGTTGTAAGGCCATGACATCCCAGGCTTGGATGTATTGTTTTTTGGCCTCAGGATTTTTATCCTGAACATAAAACCAATCACCACGCCGTTCTAACTGTAAGGCTTCAAAACCAACTACGGGCTTTTTATTGAGGAGGTCATTGGCTTTTGCAAAGGATTTTTCATCCTTTTGATCAATCAACATTGCGACCATTCGCAAGCGCGCAATCACCTGAAAACTCTCGCTCTTAGCCTTGCCCTCAACCCACTCTAATTGCGCAAGCGATTCTTTTGTATTACTGGCTAAATAGGCCAAATTGGCAGTCGCTAAACTAGCCATCGCAGCATACGGTGTAGCAGTAAATTGTTGTTGTAATAACTCCGTCTTTTGAATGGCCTTGGGCAAGTCGTTTTGACTCAAATCAATGACCATCTCACTATAGATCTTAGACGCTTCCAAAGATTTTTGGACTTGCTGTCTTTCATACAACCAGTATCCGCCATAAAGTAAAAGCACCACGGCTAATCCGAGCAAAAGCCATCGCCCATAATTCATCCAAAAAGCCTTTAAGTTGGCTAACTGTTCTTGTTCTTCAAGGTCTAAGCGCATGTATATCTCTTCATAAAAAATCTAAAGGTCAAATGTTTAATCCGAATGATTGACCATCAAATCAATTACATAATCTAATAAGCCATCTAGGGGGACAAGTTGTTGAGTACCTGATGATCGTAAATCCTTCACCATCGCCTCTGCAGTTCTTAATTCATCTTCTCCAATAATTACAGCATACATCGCACCGCTTAAATCGGCCTTCTTCATTTGAGACTTTAAACTGCTTGAACTACCATCTGAAGCCGCATGCACGATCACATCAATTCCCGCCGACCGTAGCCGCTCAGCATATATGAGACTCGGGATTAAAGCTTGACCACCAGTGTGCAACCAATATACATCACAACTCGGAACTTCTTTCTCAATTAACCCCTGCTCTTTCATTAACTCCAAGATTCGTTCCATCCCCATTGCCCATCCACAAGCAGGTGCAGATTTACCACCCATCTTCTCAATCAAGGGATCGTAACGCCCTCCTCCAGCAACTGTGCTTTGTGAACCTAACTGATCAGTGATCCATTCAAATACGGTCAAATTGTAATAATCTAAACCACGCACTAACCGGGGATTGATTTTAAAGTACACATTATTCGCTTTTAGCAAGCTTTGTAATACCTCAAAATGCTGTAAAGACTCAGGACCTAAAAAAGTTCCTAATTGCGGTGCATTTTCAACCAAAGTTTGCATCTGGGGGTTTTTGGTATCTAAGATACGGAGTGGGTTACTCTGTAAACGTCTTTTAGAATCCTCGTCTAACTGCTCGTGGTGTCCTTCAAAGTACTTGACTAAAGCTAGGCGATGCTCAGCCCGCTCGGTAGCATTGCCTAAAGAGTTAATTTCTAAACGTAAGCCCGTAATGCCTAAGTCATCCCATAATCGTTGACACATCAAAATAATTTCAGCGTCAATATCAGGCCCTACAAAGCCTAATGCTTCTATACCAAATTGATGAAATTGTCGATAACGCCCGCGCTGGGGACGCTCATGACGAAACATCGGCCCCGTATAAAATAACCGCTTCGGGCCGTCATACAACATGTTTTGCTCAATCACTGCCCGCACAACTGCAGCAGTACCCTCCGGACGCAGCGTTAACTGCTCACCATTCAAGCGGTCTTCAAATGAATACATTTCTTTTTCAACAATGTCAGTCACTTCACCAATGCCACGCTGAAAAACGTCCGTCCGCTCAAGAATTGGAGTCCGAATATTTTGATAGCCATATGTCTTGGCTAAGCTCATGACTGTTTTTTCCAAAAACTCCCAGGCTGGCGCGTCCACGGGTAATAAATCATTCATCCCCTTCACACCAGCAATTTTCTGGACTTTCGCTTTGCTAGGGCTTACGCCTTGCGAACTTGTTTGGGATTGGTTCATAGTTGGGCCTGACATACCAAAAAATTATGCTTCAGTAGACGAAGCCGCAGAGTAATGCGCGTGCACGTAATCTGCAACTATCTGTTCAAACTCTTGCGCTATGTGATCACCCCGTAAGGTTTTTACCTTTTGTCCATCAATGAATACTGGCGCAGCCGGTGACTCGCCAGTGCCTGGTAGGCTAATGCCAATATTCGCATGCTTACTCTCCCCAGGGCCATTCACAATGCATCCCATGACAGCGACATGCATCGATTCAACTCCCGGATAATCCTTCTTCCAAAGAGGCATTTGATGCCGTAAATACGACTGAATCTGCGAGGCCAGTTGCTGAAAAACTGTGCTAGTTGTCCGACCACAACCAGGGCAGGCAATCACCATTGGGGTGAAGTGCCGCAGGTCCATCGTCTGTAAAATTTCTTGGGCCACAATCACTTCATTTTCTCGCGGTGCGCCAGGCTCCGGAGTTAAAGAGATTCGGATCGTATCACCAATGCCCTCTTGCAACAAAATACTCAGCGCTGCAGTCGAGCCAACAATCCCCTTACTTCCAATTCCAGCCTCGGTCAGACCCAAATGTAATGGATAATCACAACGCCGAGCTAAGTCACGATAAACGGCAATTAAATCCTGCACGGCACTAACCTTACAAGAGAGGATGATTTGCTGGGCTGGCATACCGATCTCTACGGCTTTTTGGGCCGATTGCAAGGCCGACTGAATCAAAGCTTCTACCATCACTTCTCTGGCCTCTTTAGGGGTTGCTAGCGCAGCGTTTTGATCCATCAACTCAGCGAGTAAATCTGGATCGAGACTTCCCCAGTTAACGCCAATACGAATGGGCTTATCAAAGCGTATTGCAGCCTCAATCATTTGTGAAAACTGGATATCTTTTTTGGCGCCGCGCCCTACGTTACCAGGATTAATACGGTACTTCGATAAGGCTTGGGCGCAGTCAGGATACTCTTTGAGTAGGGTATGACCGTTATAGTGAAAATCGCCAACCAACGGGACGTCAACGCCCATCTTATCTAATTGATCACGAATATGCGGCACAGCCGCTGCAGCTTCCACCGTATTGACGGTAATACGGACTATCTCCGAACCAGCGCGCGCCAATTCCTTCACTTGAATGGCTGTTCCAATGACGTCCACAGTATCCGTATTCGTCATCGACTGAACCCGAATCGGTGCATCACCGCCAATCGTGACTATATTACTGCCCCATTTAACAGTCGCTTGCTTACACACCCGACGCTGATAACCCGCTATTTCCAAATTTGACTTATTCATCAGACTTAATTATTTATTTTATCCAACCACCGAACCTCACGCGCCATTTCGCGCTTAGCTAAGTGCGTACGATCCTGAACATCTCCCGCTAACTGCCCGCAGGCAGCAGCAATATCATCACCCCTAGTTTTACGAATTGTCGTGACAATCTTGGCATCTTGCATTATTTTGGCAAATTGTTCAATCCGTGCTTTCGATGATTGCTTCAAACCAGAACTAGGGAATGGGTTAAATGGGATTAAGTTCAGCTTACATTTGATAGGTCGTAACAAACTAACTAACTCATGAGCTAACTGATCGCTATCGTTCACCCCATCTAGCATGCAATATTCAAAGGTTAAAAAATCTCTTGGTGCATGGGGGAGATAACGCTTGCAGGCAGCGAATAACTCTTTGAGTGGATGCTTGCGATTAATTGGCACTAACTCATCACGCAGTCGGTCGTTGGGTGCATGTAAAGAAACTGCTAAAGCAACTGGCAAATCGTGTGCTAACCGATCAATAAAAGGCACTACACCAGAGGTTGATAAGGTCACGCGACGACGCGATAGACCATAAGCGTTATCGTCTAACATTAAACGCATCGCTTGCAAAACTGGCTCATAATTCAGTAAGGGTTCGCCCATGCCCATCAAAACAACATTCGAGATAACGCGCCCATCTGAGTGGTCTAAGGTGGTTTTATCGTACGAATCAACCCGCTTAATGGCCATCGGATCCGCCCTTAAGTGATGTTCTGCAAACCAGAGTTGACCGACAATTTCAGCAACCGTCAAGTTTCTAGAAAAACCTTGTTTACCCGTTGAACAAAAGCGACAATTAACTGCGCAACCTGCCTGAGATGATATGCACAAAGTACCGCGATCTTCCTCGGGTATAAAAACCATCTCAACAGCATTACTATCACCAACGTCTAATAACCATTTACGCGTGCCATCACTGGCGGTCTGATCACTCAAAACAGGTAATGCTTGAATTTCTGCGATTTGTTCAAGCTGCAAGCGAAAACTCTTGGCCAGATCACTCATCTGGCTCAAGTCGGCAACGCCACGCTGATGAATCCAATGCATCAGTTGCTTGGCCCGAAAAGGCTTTTGATCTAAACCGGCAACAAAACGCCCTAGCCCATCCCCGTCTAGATTTAATAAATTGGTGCGGGGAGTTGGGTTCACTAGTAATTAACGCGTGTAAATTTGCATACCAGGGAAAAAGAAAGCGATTTCCTGGGCGGCTGTATCTGCAGCATCAGAGCCGTGCACAGCATTGGCATCAATACTTTTTGCAAAGTCCGCACGAATAGTACCTTTTTCAGCCTTCGCTGGATCAGTAGCACCCATTAACTCACGATTTTTAAGAATCGCATTTTCCCCTTCTAAAACCTGAATCATCACAGGCCCCGAAATCATAAAATGGACGAGATCTTTAAAAAAGGGTCGGCCATTGTGAACCGCATAAAATTGACCAGCTTCGATTTCAGATAAATGCACCATCTTAGCAGCGAGAACTTTCAAACCAGCACCTTCGAAACGGCTGTATATTTGGCCAATGACATTTTTAGCCACCGCATCTGGTTTAATAATGGAAAGGGTTCTTTCAATAGCCATGGAACAAACTCCTGATTTGAATGTTAAAACCAAGATTATACAGACTTATCCTAGTTAAAACCCTAATAAATCCCAACGATGGCCAAGCCAACTAATTGATTTTCTTCTAAATACCTTAAATTTTGTGGTGTTATTTAGTGCCCCCTACTTGAAATGTTGAAATTTGCCTATAATTAGTGCATAGTTGTACTATCAACTTTTCTAGGAGAATTAACTGATGAATGAACAAAATACTTTTGGCTATAGTGCTAGTAACACCCTTACTGATGCTATCACGCGTAATCGTGTTCTGCGAAATACATTTGCTCTATTAGCTTTAACGATGGTTCCAACCATTTTGGGTGCATGGGTCGGCGTCACAACCGGTTTCTCATTCTTCCGAACTAGCCCCTTTATTGGCTTTATTGTCTTCATGGCGATTGCCTTTGGCTTTTTCTGGGCAATTGAAAAAAATAAAAATACGGGTACCGGCGTCCTCTTGTTACTCGGTTTCACTGGATTTATGGGTTTAATGCTCACTGGTATCTTGACACACACCCTGCAATTTAAGAATGGTGCGCAGTTAATCATGATGGCCTTTGGTGCAACTAGCCTTATCTTCGCTGGTATGGCAACCTGGGCTGCTACCTCAAAAACAAACTTTGAGGGTCTTGGCAAGTTTCTCTTTATTGGTGTAATACTTTTGATTTTGGCTTCTGTGGCCAATATATTCCTCCAAATACCTGCTCTTGCATTAACCGTCATGGTCTTGGCTGTCGGAATTTTTTCAGCCTTTATCCTCGTGGATGTCCAACGGATCGTCAATGGCGGCGAAACAAACTACGTCATGGCAACCCTTTCAATTTACCTCAACGTCTACAACATATTTTCTAATTTGTTGGCACTTTTTGGGATTGTTGGTGGCGATCGCGATTAATTAAACATTCGCTACATTCAATGAAAAACACGGGCCTTGCCCGTGTTTTTTTTTGTTAAAAATATTCCTTTAACAATTTAATCTTCAATCGAAACGAATAAACAAAGCTATGGATTCGACATGTGAGGTATGGGCAAACATGTTCATAATGCCGACCTGACTGAGCTGATACCCCGCCTCATTGACCAGAACTCCCGCATCTCTTGCCAAAGTCGCAGGATTACATGAAATATATACAATACGTTTTGGTAATTTCGGATCATCTGAGTCAGACTGTGCAATCTGTGCCAAAGCATTCACAATGGCAAAGGCGCCGTCGCGCGGCGGATCTATGATCCAATAGGGTGCAGTACCCCAAGATGCAATATCTTTTGGCGTTACCTCAAATAGATTTTGCTCAACAAAATGGACCTTTTTTTCCAGTTGATTGACTACAGCATTGTCCCTTGCCCTCAAGCATAAGGAATGACTCCCCTCAAGCCCTAAAACCTCACCAACAACTCGACCTAATGGCAGTGAAAAATTTCCAATTCCGCAAAATAAGTCGAGTACCCGAGCATTTTTTGGCGCATCTAATAGCCGAATCGCTCGACCTACCAAAACACGATTCATCGCATGATTCACTTGTGTGAAATCAGTAGGAACAAATGGGATTCTAATTAAAAATTCTGGTAATGTATAAAAGAGCTCTCCACTTAATGGGTAAAAAGGCTGAACACTCTCCACCCCTTGCGCTTGCGTCCAAATCCATAAGCCATGCAATATTGCAAATTCTTTTAAACAGTGTTCGTCTGCCGCAGATAATGGCAGGAGGTGCCTAAGAACCATCGCCGTTATAGCTTGAGCCCCTGGAGCACTTGGCTCTCCGAGCGCTAATTCTATTTGTGGGACCCGGTCACGCACACTCAGAGACATCACCAAGTTACGCAAAGGGATAAGCAGATCTGACCACATCTGGGGTAAAACTTCACAAGAAGTCATATCCGACACATACCGATTTTGCGGCTCATGAAAGCCAACTAATATCGTCCCCTTTTTAATTGACCGATTAACGACACTCAGTCTGGCCCGATATCGATATTCCCATTCAGGTCCACGAATAGGTTGCATCATCGTCTGCGGTTTGACCTTGCCAATGTGCTCAAGGTTATCCTCCAAAACGCGTTGCTTAATGGCTATCTGCGCTCTCGAGTCTATATGTTGCATCGTACAACCACCACAATTACCATACCAAGAACACCGGGGCTCGCACCGGTAAACCGCAGCGTGCAAAATTTCGCGTACGAGACCCTTCTGAAATCGACTCTTGTCCTGCGTTATCTCGTAACGCACCTCTTCACCAGGTAAAGCCCCTTGGACAAAAACAACCTTGCCAGATGAGTCATCTTCGGGATTTGATAAACGACCAATACCCTGCGCCTCTATATCTAACGCATCGATCTGAACCTGCCTGAATTGCCCAATTAACGGGCTTCTAGAAAATCGCTTTTTCAATAGCTACCAATTTCTAATTTGCAAATTTCGCTAAATAAGAGTCCCACTGGGATAGTGAATTTTTTTGCGCCTCTTGTCGTAATTCAGACTTAACAAAATCAATTTCTAATTGATATTCCTCAGGAGTAAAAGCCGCCCGAAAGAGTTGATACCGACAATACATCAAATACGTGTTGACGACATCCGTTTCACAGTACTGCCGAATCTCGTTTAATTGCCCTGCTAGATAAGCAGGCCAAACGGCAGAGCCATCCATCCCCATTTTGCCTGGGAAGCCACATAATTTGGCTAAAGAGTCCAAAGGAGCATTTGCCTTATTTTGAAAAAATGCTAATAAATCCATGAGATCTAAATGCCGTAAATGGTATCGCGAAATATAGTTGTTGTACTTAAAATCTCGGGCATCATGATCACCGCTCTCACCCATCTCCCAAAATCGTGAGGCACTGACCCCGTGCACTAATGCACGATAATTCAATACAGGCAAATCAAATCCGCCACCGTTCCAAGAAACTAATTGCGGTGTATAGCGATCAATTAGTTGGAAAAACTCTTGCACTAAATCCTTTTCAGAACTATCAACAGTGCCTAAAGTGCCTACTTTAAATTGTGGCAGGCCATCTTTGGATGTGCGCCTGATCACACAAGATATAGCAACTACTCGCTGTAAATAAAGTGGAAAGAAATCACTCAGGCCATTGGCTAGTCTTGCCGATCGAGCTTTTTCCACCACTTCCGGATCAGTCAAACTATCCGGTTCATCATTTAACCGCCTTAAGCCATGGGCATCTGGAATAGTCTCAATGTCAAAAACTAGAACCGTTTTCATTTACTGCTCGAAATAACTAGTCGGATCAATCGGCTTGCTATCCCGGCGCAATTCAAAATGTAATTTGACTTGCGTCGACTCAGTGTTTCCTAATTCTGCAATTTTTTGACCGCGCTTGATCGAATCACCCTCTTTGACTAAGTTCACCTTGTTATTGCCGTATACCGAAATATAGCCATTCTGATGTTGGACAATGACTAAATTGCCATAGGTCCGTAATTTATTGTCCGAATAGATGACTTTACCATCTGCAACCGCAGTTACCGGATCACCCATCTTTCCACCAAAACTAACACCCTTGTTGGTGGTGCCATTAAAATTTTCAAGAATGGGGGCACTTACTGGCCTGGCAATTTTAAAACTTGGCTCAGCAGGATTTTCCCGACGAGACTCTACTTTTGCGTCATTCTTCGCTTCGACCTTGGACTCCATTCTAGGCTCTGGCTTAGTTTCTGGCTTAGTTTCTGGCTTAGGTTCTGTTCTAGACTCTAATTTTGGATCTATTTTTAAGTCTGCTTTGGCAATAGTTTTACCAGTATCCGATTTCATCGACTCTTTTTCTTTAGCGACTTCCTTCGTTAAGTCCCTCGCAGTTTCACGACTAGTAATTGGCTGAACATGCGTTTTGGCAGAACTAGACTCTTTCGCTTTGGAACTAGAAGTCACCCCAGAACTAGGTACCGGAGTCACTTTAGCCACAGGCGGCGTTACAACTGGAGGCGAAGTAGGCTTCGTAGGCATCGGAGGAGGCAGATTACTTGATCGGTCCCTAATAGGGGCTGGCTTGGTCGGGGCACATGCCCAAACCAATAATCCACTTAATAAAATGCAAGTTAGTCGAAAAATATGCGCCCACTGTTGCCAAATCATTACAATCTATCCTTCAATTAATTGCGTAGCCAAATCAAACTTCACCCTACATCGTCCCAGACTGTAAAGGTACAAAAAATACCTCATCTAAGGTGGTGCGTTGATACCTCTGTGAACTAAGCCTTTCAATCAATAATAACTGCTGTAAAGAATCACTCTTTGCAACAGGGGCAATTAACTTACCACCAATTGCTAATTGATCCAGTAATGGATCAGGAATACCTAAACCCGCTGCAGCTAAAATAATTCCATCAAAGGGCGCCTCTTGGGGCAAGCCCCGAATCCCGTCGGCATAAATTAAACGTAAATTAGCAATACGAAATGGCCGCAACTTTGCCCGTGCACTATCATGCAAAGACCGAATCCGTTCAATCGAATAAACATCTTTTGCTAATAAACTTAACACTGCCGCTTGATAACCGCAACCAGTCCCAATTTCTAAAACTCGCCCCATTTTTTTTTGTGACTGCATCAAGGCCTGAATCATTTTTGCAATTACCGAGGGCTTGGAGATTGTTTGCTCCATACCAATAGGTAAGGAGGAGTCTTCATAAGCCTGCGCACTTAATCCGGGATCAATAAAGGCATGACGCGGTACAGTCGCCATTGCTTGCAACAGTTCATGGTGCTCAATACCCGCAATTGCAAGCTTTTGTGCCATCAACCGTCTAGCTGCATCAAGGACTTTATCTTGCTTCATCAAAACTACCCTTGATTCCATTGTGATTGCATCTGCTTTATCCGCTCAGAGTCTGTTAAATTCAACTGCAATGGAGTAATCGAAACATAACCCGCACTCGTTGCATAAAAATCAGTTCCTTCAGAGGCCTCTTTAGCCTCACCAGCAGGACCAATCCAATAAATTAAATCCCCACGCGGACTAGTCTGCTCTATCACGGGTTGAGATGGATGACGATTACCAAGACGGGTAACCCGCCACCCCTTTTGATCAGAGTACGAGACGTTGGGTAAGTTGACATTAAGTAGGGCCGCATGATAGTTGTTGCCAGAATCTAACCGATGGGATATGGCATGTTGCACAATATCTTTGGCAACTTGAGCAGCATCGTCAATCTTCGCCCAGCCCCTGTCAATCTGGGAGAACGCAATCGCAGGAATACCAAACATGACCCCCTCAATCGCTGCCGCAACAGTGCCTGAATATAAAACATCTTCCCCCATATTCTCACCCTGATTAATTCCAGAAATCACCAAATCAGGCATTTCTTGTAAAAATCCTGTTAAAGCAATATGCACACAGTCTGTTGGGGTGCCATTGACAAATAAAAATCCATCCCTCTCACCCCCAGCAACTCGGTGAATCGATAATGGCCGGGATAAGGTTAAAGAATTTGAAGCGCCGCTATGGTTTTGCTCTGGAGCAATTACGGTAATCTTACCAAGAGGTTTGAGCGCTTTTACTAAAGCCAACAAACCTGGTGCCAAATAGCCATCATCATTCGAAACTAATAAATGCATCACGTGATTATTACTCAATCTACATGTTAAAATTATTTATCAAGCATTGACTAGCGACTACTAATCAAGCCCCCCCTAAAACGTCTATTGCGGTAATTGTTCATCCATGAATAAACTAACTACCAATTGGTCGACGATCCATCATGGCTCTGGCTAAAGTGCCTGCGTCGACATACTCTAATTCACCACCAACCGGAATACCCCGCGCAATCCGAGACACAGATATACCCCGAACCTTTAATATCTCGCCAAGATAATGCGCCGTAGCCTCCCCTTCGCTGGTGAAGTTAGTCGCTAAAATAACTTCTTGGACAGCTTCGTGCTCAGCAATCTGCTCATCAAAAATACGCGCCATCAACCGTTCAAAATGCAGTTCTTTTGGCCCTTGCCCCTCCATCGGTGACAAACGCCCCATCAAGACAAAATATAAGCCACGAAATGCTAGGGTCTGCTCCACCATCAACTGATCAGATGGGGTTTCGACAATACACAAAATCTTCGAATCCCGACGGCTATCTAAACAGGTCTTACAAACTGCATGCTCCGAAAAAGAATTACAACGCGAACAATGCCCAATCACTTCTATCGCAGATTGTAAAGATTGTCCAAGTGATAAAGCTCCCGCACGATCATGTTGTAATAAATAGTAAGCCATTCTCTGAGCAGACTTCGGCCCAATCCCAGGCAAAATTTTTAAGGCCAAAATCAATCGCTGTAAGGCATCTTGGGTATCATCAATCGGCTGATCATTCAATTTCATGCCAATTAAAAAGGCAATTTAAAGCCAGCAGGCATAGGCATCCCTGCTGTCGCACCCGCCATTCGACTCTGCTCTGCGACTTCAACTTGCTTGTGTGCATCTGCAAAAGCAGTCACTAGCAAATCCTCTAACATTTCGCGATCATCCATCGCCGCAGGGTCTATCTTGACCCGTTTGACTTCATGCTTCCCAGATATAGTTACTTGAACCATGCCATTTGCGGCTTGACCATGCACTTCTAAATTGGCCAACTCTTCTTGGGCTTTCTTCATTTTTTCCTGCATTTGCTGAGCTTGTTTCATCAATCCAGCAATCTGACCTTTCATCATACGATACCCTTCCTGTCATTAAAATAATAGTTCATCAAATCTCATGGATTCGAACTTAATACTGAGCGTATAGAGCCAGCGACCACCTTCACACCTAACTCTTTTTTTAGTTGTTCTAAAAAAGGATCCACATCCAACTCCCGCTCAATCTGTAATTGCGCAGTTTCCTGATCCTTGGCATCTAACTTGGCAACGGTATGCTCTAAGTTCTGCGATTGCGTCTCTAACAAAATATGAATTGCTTTACCAAGCTCAACTTGTAATGCTTCAGAAAGCTTTTGTAAAACGACCGGTGTGGCCATCTGCGGCACACTGCTACTTAATTTGATCTGAATCGCCTGACCACGATCTAACCAGGAGATTAACGCAGTTTGTAAAGCGGCTTGCTCTACCAAACCCTTTAATCGCAGTTTTTTTACTAAAACTTGCCAGTCCTTAGGCTCTAAAAGTAGTACACCCAATTCAGTAGATGATTGCTTCTGATCTAAGGGAGGTTTTGGCAAAAGCTCGTCCGACTTAACCGCTCTTGGCATGTGCTCTGCCCCACGAACCACCGACTGATCAGCGGGCGGCTTAGATCCAGAATGTGGGCGCGCAACAGGCCCAGACGGGGGCTGGCCATCGTCCATCTGAAAAGCCAGCATCCGCAATAAACACATCATAAAACCGACCTCCTCCTCAGGCGCTAAGCCAAGATCAGCCCGACTTGTAATTGCAATTTGATAATAAAGCTGAACCTCTTCTTTTGAGAACTGGCTGGCTAAACGCTCAACTGCCTCAGCCTCGGGCCATTCGGGCAAAATCGAACCAGGAATAACTTGGGCCATGGCAATCTTTTGTAAGATGGACGCTAAATCTTGTAAGGCAATCGAAAAAGACATGCTCATCAAACCCATCTCTTGCGAAACAGCTAATAATTCCTCACCCTTACGGTGGTGGATGGCATCTAAAATCCGAACTAAATACGCGTCATCTAAACTGCCTAGCATCTGCCGAACAGCCTCCTCAGTAATCTGACCACTAGCAAAGGAAATTGCCTGATCAGTTAAGGATAAAGCGTCACGCATTGAACCTCGGGCAGCTTTGGCAATAATCTTTAGGGCGTTCTGCGCAGCAAAGACAGCCTCCTCTTTTAAGATATTTTGTAAGTGCGAAACAATTAAAGGAGATGGCATTTGCTTCAAATTAAACTGCAAACATCTTGATAAAACTGTCACTGGTATCTTTTGCGGATCCGTCGTCGCTAAAATAAACTTCATGTGCGCCGGCGGTTCTTCCAAAGTCTTGAGCATCGCATTAAATGCAAAATTGGTCAGCATATGAACTTCATCAATCATGAACACCTTGTAGCGACCACTGGTTGGTCCATATACGGCTTTTTCTAATAAAGACAACATATCAGCAATACCCCGATTGCTAGCCGCATCCATCTCAACATAATCTACAAATCGGCCAGTATCAATTTCTTGACAAGCTACGCATTGTCCACAAGGGGTCGAAGTTGGCGCAGATAGGGGCTGATCTGGTAACCCCGTACAGTTGAGGGATTTAGCTAAAATACGCGCAATGGTGGTCTTGCCAACACCCCTTGTACCAGTAAATAACCAAGCATGGTGCAAGCGGTTTTGATCCAAAGCATGGCTGAGTGCTGTTACAACATGATCTTGGCCTACTAGGGTTTTAAAGTCTTTAGGGCGCCATTTACGAGCCAAGGCCAGGCCACCTGAGGTGGGAATAGGTAAATGATCAAAAAGTGCAGTATCAGACATAAGTTATATTCTAACAATCATCGGGTTACAATAGTGGAAGACGGGCCTCCCCGCATGTTGGCTTGGTAATCTGGTCAGGTCGGGAACGAAGCAGCCAAACCCATCTCCCAGCAGTGCCGGGGGTAAGGCTCGTCTACTTCTGTTGTGATGCAAAACCCTCAACATTCCACCCTCTCGCTCGCCAAATCACTTGCTATGACTCCGTATTTAATTACTCGGCATTTAATGCCTACATATTAAAAAAACTATTCCGTTATCTCTTGGACGTCACCGAACCGATCAACTAAAAAACTCTGAATCGGCTTATCGACTCTTAACCCACCCAGTAATTGTCGATAGTTGATTAATTGCGCACGATACTTCAGAAAACTAGGTTCAGACGGCGAAGGAATACGCAATTTATAGTCAAGAATAATCAATCGGTCGGTTAATTCTGCAATTCGGTCCACACGAAAGCGCTCACCCGATTGATTAAATAAATCCACTTCATCCCATGCATCTAACAAATCTGGTCCTCGAAAAAATCCCTGTAGATGAGGTGAATTAAAGATCGCTTGTGCAGACTCACGCGCAACAGGGGCATAGTCAGGCCCGATTCCTAACCACTGCCCCAAAGAACTCTCGCTAGGTAATACGACAGAGTCATGGTCTTGCTCGCGAACTGTTGGAGCATACCTCTCCAAAATTAAATGGATAGCTACGCCTAACGCGCGGGCGAATTCTTGATCGAGAGTAGTCAATTCAGAGACATCTTCAAAATCACTTGGTAACTCTAAATCCCTGTCATCATGACTTTTAGTCATAGCAGCTAAACCGAATGACTCAGGCAGTTTTTCAATATGTGGGTAATTCACTGAATTCAACTCAGTCACTGAATTCGACTCAGTCATATCATTCAAACTGGAATCGATGATTGGTAAGCCACTAGTCTTAGATAATAGTAAATCGTCTAATGCTTTAGTTGGCATACCACTAGCAATCAAATGAGCATACCAAGACTGATCATTCATACCGGTTAAGTTTTTAGGGCTAATGCTCAAAGCACTTCCCGATGCCACAAAGCATTGTTTAGCGCGAGTCATCGCTACATACAATACATTCCATTTTTCTAACTCAGCAATCTTTTTTTCTTCCTCTAAGGCACTCGCAATACTACCCTGAGCCATCGACTGATCATAAGCACAGACTAGGTTCGGTGCAGAACTTGCCGGCGGCCAATCCACCATGACACCAATTGGGTCTTGCTTGCGATTGACGCTGTTGGCATGCATTAAAAAAACAAATGGCGCCTCCAAGCCCTTGGCTGCATGAATGGACATGATCCGAATCACACCCTGATCTTGCTCATCAAAGATCTCTTCTTCAATACCTCCTAATTCAAGTGCATTGGATTCCCCTTCGTCTGGACTCTCTTCATCGTCGCCCTGATTGAGTCGTGCCAATTCATCAATCATCCGACTCAAGGATGGATAACGCCCGCCATGGATATCCAAAGCTAAATGGAGAAAAGCCTCTAAGTTAGCCAGTACCTTTGCACGCATCAAAGGGGGTGCGGTGGCAGCATACACTTCCATAACCCGCCCCTGAGCATAGATTCGATCTAATAAATCATGCACAGGTAACCTGCCAGCTAAAGCCAACCAATCCTGTAACAGTTTTGCAGCATTTTGTAAGCACTTCGACGGCGCATCTTGTAGCTTTTGCCACCAAGTTTGTCCGGTTTGATCCCTAGCTAAGTACTCTAAGTCAAGCTCGGTGCATTGAAATATCGGACTTCGCAATACATGAGCCAAAGCCAACTGGTTACTAGGCATCAATAGAAAATTTAAAAGTGCTTGAATATCAGCCGCCTCTAAAGTCTTTAATAAGCCACCTTTGCGAGGACTCTGACACGGTAACTGTAGATCCAGAAAAGCCCGCTCAATTTGTCGAATATGTGTTTTAGAACGCATCAAAATTAAAAAGTCACTCGGTACCGGACGGCGTAAAAAACTCCCCTGTGCATTGCGATCAATCACTTGTTCATGCTTTAACCAATGTTGAATCAAACGCCCAACCTGCAAGGCCTCTTGATAACTTTGTAATCCAGTAGAGGTTTGAGTCAGATCGTACATCGGCGTAATTAATGCCTGACGATTGGCGACAAACTCAGGCACGGCATTTTTCATCGTTAAAGGTAAACAAAAAGCTGAACCTCCATCAACGCCACCTTGATGATTTTGCCAAACGGTTTGATGCTCAAAAAACGGATAACTTGAAAGGATCTCGCGTACGTTCAAAAAAACTTTATTAATCTGATTCATAACGCCTGGTGGATTTCTACGTGTCTCGTTATGCCGAATGTGAATGGCCCCAAATTCTTTTTCTAAATATTTTTGGACTTCTGCAAACAAGCGCGCGTCTGCTCTTCGAAATCGATATATGGACTGCTTGGGATCACCCACTACAAAAATTGAAGGCTTTAAATCCCCGACAGAATAAGCACCTAACCACGATTTTAAGATCTGCCACTGCAAAGGATTCGTATCCTGAAACTCATCAATTAAAATATGTTTATACTTAGCATCCAAGCGAGCCTGTAAATATGCCGCTGTCTCGTCTTTTGACATCAAACGATGCGCATGCCACTCCAAATCACTAAAGTCTTGTACCCTTAACTGTTGTTTGGCAAGAATAAAATGTTCAGACATCGACTGCGCAAGTGGAAGCCAAGCTTGATTCAAGCGCAAGGATTGATGCGCCTTTTGCCATTCTAACCATGCCACAATTACCGCTGTCCACTCTTGAAAAATGGCTGGTATCCATTCAATCAAATCAGGCCGATGGGCGTTTTTCAATATTTGTTGTAATTTAGTCGAAGACCTTTGGCAATGAACCTTGGGCGTATTTGACTGCGTAAAAAAAGCCTTTCTTAGTAAATCACACAACTGCTCAGAGTGATCAAAATTATTGGCGATATCTAGAACACTTTTTAAATCTTTAGCTAATTGAATATCATGAGGACCATCACTTTGGCCAATCCAACTAGCGGCTAATTCCAAATCCTGCCATTGCAGTACTTGCGTATTTAAAGCCCTCAAAATTGGATTTTCTTGGGTCGCTAAAGATAATCCTCCAGCAATTCTGGCCAGGGGGTCCCCACCCAACTGTTCTGATCGATCCACAAACTCACTCCAAGCTGCCACCTGATACAAAATACTCGACTTACCCATCAATAAGTTATTTACAGCATGCACTGACCGTGTTTTTAATAAGGCCAAGTAATGTTCTTGTAAAACAGCAAATTTTCCCTTACCTTGCCCTAGCTGTGCCCACCAATTGGCCATCGTTTCAGCAATTAAGCGTTGCCCATCTTCCCGCATCACACTACCTACAGATACCCCCGAGCCGATCGGTGCAGCCTGACAAAGACGACTAAACCAACCATGAAATGTGTCAATGACAACTGGCTGTGGATGCGACAAGACCTGCTCAAATAAACCCCGCGCCACTCTCACGTTTAATCGCGCCTCGTCAGTTGATAAACCCCGTGCTTTTAAATCTTTAATTATTTTTTCATCATCACTTTGGGCAAATTCTTTTAATACAGACTCAAGTCGCTCACGCATTTCTTGGGCAGCTTTACGCGTGAAAGTAATCGCTAAAATCTCGTTAGGTGCCACCCCATCCAGTAATAAACGAAAAATTCTTGAAATCAATAGCCATGTCTTACCACTGCCCGCACAAGCTTCGATCACGCATGATAAGCGTGGATCACAAGCCTTATCGATCAAATCATTAGCGCTCAATCCACATCCCTTTTCGACAAATTCCGCGTACATCACAATAGCGACAAACCTGCTCAGGACCACTTGCAGGCATCGCTGCACCCTGCCATATTGCGCCTAAATCCTCTTGCATTTGGTCTGTTAAATGCGTTATCACGTTCGCATTAATTTCTATATCGTGCACCCGTTCGAGATTATCCGGAGATTTGAGCGAGCACCACGCCCCAATCGTAATTGGTTGATCATGCACAACACTAGTGCCGTTTGCTCCCCGAGCATAAATCAGTAGTTGGGGATCATCTTCGATAAAACGTTCTTTATCTATAATTTTCTGAATTACCTGAAATTTATAATCAAGCACGCGAGCCGTTCCTAAACTGGCATGGGTATCAAAACGATCTGCACGACCAGCAATTTCTAATTGCGTACCACCACCTAAATCAAGCTGAAATGTCACTGGCACCTCAGCACTCGCAAATGCCCAACCATTTGCTTCTTGCTCAATTTGCCAATCAATCCAATGGGGGATTTGGTCCAACCACTCCTGACGCATACCTAATAACTTTCCATCATATTCAATTAAAGGCTGCCATTGTTGATTTGAAATCCGCTGCAACTGTTGGCGCATCCATTGTGGCCGATCATACTCGGCTTGATGCGCCTGCAAATTACTGGCGTCTTGGATTTTTAATTGGCGATAGAATCGCGCCAGGATAGCATGCAGTAAGTTACCGACCATGCCAAATTCAGAAGAGGACTGTAAGGCAGAGGGCGCCCATAATCCGAGTAGTCGAGTCGCATAAAAACGGTATGGACACTCTCGTAAAGTTTTATAAGAACTTGGGCTGATGCTCTTTGGAAATAGCGTATCCCCTATTTGTAAAGAAGCCTTCGCCGTGGTCTGCCCACCAAGTAAAGTACTCCTTTGTGGCAAGGTAATTTTTTTATTGGCCAAATGCCCAAGCTCAAATTGCAGCCTGGTTAGCCATCCTGCGCAGCGGTTTCTTTCTTGCGCCTGTTGCCACTCTTGCCATAAAAAATCGGTATGGGGATGAGCCTGAATTAAGGCCGATAAGTCCCTAGCATACTGTTGATACTGATCCTCCATCGTAGCTAATCCTAAACTCGCAACCATGGCCTTCGAAAAAATCAAGCCATGATCCGTTAAGTTCGGTAATTGTCGATCATCACAACCAACCATGACTACCGCATCGTAAACCTGTAATCTAGTCGCTGCTAATGGAATGATAGAGACTTGTATATAGCCTAATGGACTTTGCTCTAAGTAAGAGGACTCTTCCATCCACTGATCAAAAAGACTAAACCAAGAACTACCAGATATTAGCTCTGTTTGCATGCGTTGCATCTCTTGCAAAGCTTGCATCGTGTCTGCACCCGCCGCATCAGACGTCAGGTTCCTCGTCATACCAAGGTGTTGTAATTGTTCTTGTAAAAGTAATGCCCAGTCTTTACCAGTCTTAAAACCTCCTTGCCAAGCCTGGGCAAGTTCCTGCATGTTTTGAAGTAATTGAATACTTAATTGCGTATTATTTTGGTGACTAGAAAAGCCCGATGCTAATTCATCAAATGGCTCATGCTGAGTTTCTAGGTGATAAAAGATTTCTAATAATGATTGCCAATTTGGGATAAAACGTCGCTCCAAAATTGTCTTTTCAATAAACCAACATACTTGCTCAAAATCAACGGAATCTTTTTTTAGGTTTTGCCATAAGACCGACCAGTCAAGTAAAGGGTTCTTGATAAATCCGAGTAGTTGATGAAGATCAGGCCCCTCTCTAGCACTCGCAATCTCTACCCAACTCTGTACCGCTGCTGCCGCACCTGTAGTCGATAACTTCCAGCCCGTCTGATCCTGCACCACGACAGCGCTTCCTAGGCGATTTAATAAAGCCCGCACGCGTCGTGCGACTAAGCGATCTTGAGCTACCAAAGCAATGCGCCGGCGATCCTGAGCAATATGTTCTTGGATACACGCTAAAGCACCCCAAGCCATCTTTTCAAAATTGGGTAAAGCAATGATCCGAATATGCTCAGTATTGGCGTCTTGGCGGTTTTTCTGTACTTGGAGATGTTTTTCTGGGCGTTCAATAGAACTGGTTAAACATTCTGGCCATAAAGCCGCCCGCTCCCAGTCAAGACCAATCTTTAAAACAGATTGTCTAGCTGCATAGCAATCCAGAAAATGTTCCTCAGTCAACTTTTGTGAACCACGAACTTCTCCCATCTCTATCCAAACCAATGGTTCTAAATGAGCTACCTGTGTAATCATCTGTGTGCGTAACATCAAGCTGCATTGTCGTCTGATCACCGGATCTTGTAATGAACTCAAATTCTTCCAAAAAGCCATAATTAATGCGCTCTCTTCTTGGATAAAGTCATTCTGCTGCAGTGGATATGCTGCGGCTAAGGCTTGATCAAATATCTTTTTGGCCTGATCATACTCAAACACGGTCGCTAAAGACGGATCTATATTTAAATGCGCTTGTGACAAATGGTCACAGGCTTGCACAATCGACTTGGTTAAGGACCAAATGCCCTTTTCTCCAATCACTCCAAAATTCTTCTGAATCAATGGGTACTTGATTAAAGCTTGTTGAACTTTTTCCCAGCGCTCCAAGGTAGTTAACACCGCGGGATAATCAATCAAGCTAGGCGTTTGTTCAAGCCATTTTGCTAAACCTAATATCTTTGGTAAAAATACAATCTCTTTGGGTAAATTCTTCGGACGTAATCTTTCCATAGCTCGGCGCAAGGCATTCGTTGGGCCGGAAGTCGATAATACAACTTGTGGGCGTTGCTCGGTTTCTTGTGCGAACTGCCAAATAGCTTTAGCTATCTCATCTAATGCTTGCGCATTGGGCAATATCAAGCGTTCAATTCGCATTGCACATTTTTTTCAAAGAGATCATCAAGCAAGGTAAAATAGGCAAACTAAGAAATTTTTTCGGATTCATCGAATCTACATCTTACAAGTTTTACTTATTATTTTCACTAAGGAATCCCTCTATGAGCGAAGGTATCAAACATATTACAGATAGTTCTTTTGAAGCAGATGTCGTGCAATCGTCAAAACCCGTTCTGCTCGACTTTTGGGCTGAATGGTGCGGACCTTGTAAGATGATTGGTCCGATCCTCGAAGAAGTTGCTAAAGATTATGGGGATAAAATCCAAATTGCCAAAATGAATGTTGATGAAAATCAAGCAATTCCAGCCAAATTCGGCATTCGGGGTATACCAACCTTGATTCTTTTTAAAAATGGTGAGGTGGCTGCTCAAAAAGTTGGTGCCCTTGCCAAATCTCAACTTACAGCATTTATTGACTCGAATATCTAAGATAGACCCCACTGTTGTTTTTTTGGTGGGGGTTTGATGTTTTACTAGTATAAAAGTGCTAAAGTGTGGACAATTCAAGTAGACGAAAAAAATAATTCGCTTATCTCCAAGTAATACTTGGCGTAGTCTTCGGTGTAATCTTCGTTGTGATCTTTATTGAAGTTTTTTGTAAACTTCTTCAGTAAATTACCTAGTTAAATATTTAGCGAAACACCTGAGACAGGTTTACTTAAGCCCAAATTTTATTTATGCCCAAATTTTACTCAAGCCCAAATATTTGTGCCCACATTTTCCTTAAACAGTATGACTACTTACCTTGACAACAAACACTACAATATATAATCAGCAGTACCTAGTGAATTGAGCGAAACCCGATCAACAGACACCGAGTGAATATTTAACCCCTTTATATACTGCCCCCTTTAAATTACCTCCTTGAAATTGTCCCCTACTATTAACCTCTTTGTATTGACCCCTCTAAAGTCCGAGAAATTACCATATAAGCCTACTAAGTAAATCTACAAAGCGAATCTACTAAGCACTAGTTCACTCAAATCCTATTCTCGAGTTGTTCTTCCCAACATACCATCCTCATTGCCCTCACTACTCTCACTACTCTCTTTGTTTGCCTAATTCATTGCCGCTACCCCCTTAACTAAAAAAAGCTTCGTAGAACAAATTTACTAATCGATCAAATCTCATCAAGCCTTTTCAATCTCTTCCAACCCCGAACCGTCTATACCGAACCGTCTATTCATAAAAGTCTTTATTAAAGCCAATCCACCTCGTTATTCAAAAAACATCATGTGTTACTCCGCCTCCGTCAATCCGATCAATTACTGATTACGCCATTCATCAAATCTACCCATATCGAAAGATCAACCTCATTATTGAGCACCAACCTCCACAGTCAGTGCCAAGTCCCCTCTCAATGACTCCTACTTAACCTGAATTGAAACCCAACCTATGCAACTCACCGAACTAAAAATTCTCCACGTTTCTCAATTATTAGAAATGGCGGCTTCCCTTGAAATAGAAAATACGCAACGTATGCGTAAGCAAGAACTCATGTTCGCTATTCTAAAAAACCGCGCTAAAAATGGCGAAACTGTTTTTGGCGATGGGGTACTCGAGGTACTACCCGATGGCTTTGGCTTCTTAAGATCCCCAGAGTCATCCTATCTAGCTTCACCTGATGATATTTATATCTCGCCTGCTCAAATTCGTCGATTTAATCTACATACCGGCGATGGCGTAGAAGGCGAAGTCAGAACACCCAAAGAAGGTGAGCGCTACTTTGCCCTAGTGAAGGTTGATAAGATTAACGGGATTGCACCAGAAGCTCTTAAAAACCGCATCATGTTTGAGAACCTGACGCCACTCCACCCGGATCGCCCAATGCATCTCGAGAGGGATATTAAGGCCGAAGAAAACTTGACCGGAAGAATTATTGATATGCTCTCACCGATTGGTTTTGGTCAACGAGGCCTGATCGTGGCCTCCCCTAAATCGGGTAAAACGGTCATGATGCAACATATCGCCCATGCGATATCCGCCAATCATCCTGATGCAGTATTAATTGTCCTACTCGTTGATGAGCGCCCAGAAGAAGTCACTGAGATGCAACGCTCCGTGCGGGGTGAAGTCGTAGCCTCGACGTTTGATGAGCCCGCAGTTCGCCATGTACAAGTTGCCGAAATGGTCATAGAAAAAGCCAAGCGCCTCGTGGAAATGAAGCAGGATGTCATTATTTTGCTTGACTCTATTACTCGCCTAGCAAGAGCCTACAACACAGTCGTCCCCTCCTCGGGTAAGGTTTTATCTGGCGGTGTTGATGCGAATGCTCTACAAAGACCTAAACGATTTTTTGGAGCTGCCCGTAATATTGAAGAGGGTGGTTCACTGACGATCATTGCGACCGCCTTAATTGAGACCGGTAGCCGAATGGACGATCTCATCTACGAAGAGTTTAAGGGAACTGGTAATTTAGAAGTCCACCTCGAAAGACGCTTGGCTGAAAGACGTGTCTACCCAGCGATTAACCTCAATAAGTCCGGCACCCGTCGTGAAGAACTCCTCATCAAACCCGATATCCTCCAAAAAGTATGGATCCTACGAAAATTACTCGCAGATATGGACGATATTGAGGCCATGAACTTTATTGTCGACAAACTCAAATCAACTAAAAACAATTCGGATTTCTTTGACTTAATGCGCCGTGGTGGCTAAAAATCGCCTAAAGAATTGATTTTTCTGGAATTTGACCTAGCCAAGTACGGTAATTTTATGGCATAATCGAATTCTTGATAGGAAAGTATTGCTTGCTTTGAAAATGCGCTTTGATCATCTCAAACGATCCAATGCAGTAACGGCTCCCTCTAATTTATAAGGAATAATGATGAAACCAAATATTCACCCTGAATACAAAGAAGTTGTTTTTTTAGATGTTTCAAACAACTTTAGTTTTAAAACACGCTCGACAATGAATACCCGCGAAACGATCAAGTGGGAAGATGGCAAAGAATATCCCTTAGCGAAAATTGAAACATCTTCAGAGTCACACCCTTTTTATACAGGTACCCAAAAAATTATGGATACCGCTGGTCGAGTTGAGAAATTTCGTCAAAAGTTTGGTGCAAAAGCTGGGGCTAAAGCCTCAGTCAAAGAATAAACGCTTTACCAGGCTTAACATCCGTATTCAAGGCAGCCTTCTTGGCTGCCTTTTTTGCTAATTCGTTGTCAATCGCCTAATTTGTTAGTTACCCCCGCATGAATAACAACATCAAACTAACCGCTGCTGCAACTTCTGCCCTTCCGCGTGTTGTGATATTCGTGCTCACCCTGATTTATGCTTTCACAGGGCTATTTGGTCATGATCCTTGGAAAAATGATGACGCAATTAGCTTTGGTGTGATGTGGGAACTGTCCCATGGAAATCTCAAGGACTGGGTTCTACCGCACCTAACCGGACGCAACGAACTGATTGGTACGCCACTGCCCTATTGGCTTGGGGCAAGCTTCATTTGGCTTTTTGGCTCACTCATTGGGGATGTCAATGCAGCTAGGCTTGTCAGTGGGCTGTGTTTTTCCCTCAGCGCACTGGCCATTTGGTACGCAACCTACTTACTTGGCAGACGTCGCGACGTGCAACCGATGGCTTTTGCCTTTGGGGGACAACCCAGTTCGAAACAGTTTGGTCGAACTATCGCCGACGCCGCCTTACTCGTCTTCTTGGCTTGCGTTGGTCTGGCCCAACGCGTACATGAAATCTCCCCATTCCTCTTAGAGCTTTGGGGACTTTGTTTACTCATTTATGGCATTGTCAGGGGACTTGATAAGCCATGGCAGGGTGGCTTCATTGCTGGCTCTGGCCTAGTCATTATTTGCCTTTCCGGAATACTCTGGACGGGCTTCATCCTAAGTGTGGCAACTTTACTGTATTTTATGGCTTGTCCCAAAACAATGACCTGGCGCTGGCTCATGGCTTCAGGCATCGTCGTACTTCTCGGTTTATGTCTTTGGCCACTACTATGGATACTAGGCAATCTAAACCAAAATGAAATAAACCAAGCGATTTTCATTTGGCTTGGAAAAAATCAACTCCAAAACTCCACCTCCATCAACTCTCTGGGATTCATGGCACAGAATTTTTGGGCTTATGCCTGGCCGGTCTGGCCTCTGAGCTTTTGGAGCATCTATCTCTGGGGCAAAAATGGTCGCTCTGGCTGGAATGCCCACCATCTTGTCATTCCAGGTTTTTTGTTTCTTGCACAATTAGGTACCTTCTTTTTTATGCAAGAACTCTCTGAGCGAAACTTGCTAGTATTAATACCTACGATGGCGATTCTGGCTAGTTTTGGGTTACCTCTTCTCAAGCGTGGCTTGATCAGTTTTATCGATTGGCTCTCACTCCTTAGTTTTACGATTTTGGCTGGATTTATTTGGATTATCTGGCTAGCCAAAATCACCGGCATTCCTAAAGCAACCGCTGAAAATGTGGCACGCTTTATTCCAGGCTATGTAGCAATCTTCAATCTCCAAGACCTCATCATCGCCATCGTTATTACCGGTCTCTGGTTTTGGGTTGTTAAGTGGCGAGTGAGTCGCTCACAAAAAGTGATTTGGCGCTGTCTGGTGATCTCCGCTTCAGGCACAACCTTGATGTGGGTACTTTTAATGACCCTGTGGTTGCCAACTATCGACTTTGCTAAAACGTATCGTCCAGTTGCGCAACGACTCATGTTAGCCCTCCCAAAGGACGTGCAATGCATCAACAGCACCTACTTGGGTGATGCCCAATTAGCATCCTTTGTATACTTTACAAAACTGCCATTACAAGATAATCCTCTTTGTAATTATCAGCTAACTCACTCCACCGCAGAGGCAAAAGCAGCTGCAAAAATCAATCGCCAACAACTCACCTTAATCTGGGAAGACCGTCGTGCAAGCGATCGTGATGAACGACTCAGACTCTACCGGGTCAATCCTCAATAATGCCAATTATTTCCGCAATTTCACATACGCAATATCGCCTCAAAAGAGATGTCCCCCGCATACTCGATCTTGCCACCCCAATCTTACTCGGCCAACTCGCAGTCATTGCCTTTGGAGTCATGGATACAGCAATGACTGCTCGATTTTCTACCGATGATTTAGCCGCTTTAGGAATAGCCTCTTCTATTTTTATTAGCATCTATGTTGGCCTGACAGGCATCTTATCTGCTCTGAATACGATTGG
>Ga0114973_10000041_pt1 | contig 73849 bp, 69 predicted proteins | sample M_140807_MF_Meta_FD_87025 | JGI IMG/M metagenome (GOLD analysis project Ga0114973, IMG submission 87025) | Freshwater microbial communities from Lake Montjoie, Canada to study carbon cycling - M_140807_MF_MetaG | ecosystem: Environmental > Aquatic > Freshwater > Lake | place: Lake Montjoie... | reverse complement strand
AAATCCAAGAAATCCAAGAAATCCAAGAAATCCAAGAAATCCAAGAAATCCAAGAAATCCAAGAAATCCAAGAAATCCAAGAAATCAAGAAAAACAATAAGACGCAAAAAAAGAACAAATAAAAAATAAATTTATAAATTACAGAATAATAATTTATAAATATCAATTTCGAGGAGGTATAACCTTTGTTTCACTATAGTGAACTAATACTAATCGATCTTGGTTCTCTTTATCAATTATATTATAACAATTGTTTTTGACTGGTTGTTCTTCATATAATTTAACAAAGCAAACATTTGAATATAAATTTGCAAATTGATACATATTTTTACATAAAATATGAAAATCTTTGGTAAGGTTCTCATTACTCATAGAATACAGATCACATAAAGCCTCATAAATAACGATATTGCCAGGAATGCAACCAATAAACCCTTGGAAAATACTTCCTGGCAAATAACTAGAATTTACTGAAAAGAAATCATAATTTTTTACAATATTCTCAATATTATCTTCTATCATAGCATCAGAATCAATGTATACTCCTCCTTTTACGTATAAATAATAATATCGAAACAGATCCGCACGATGTTCTCCATAACTATAAGAATAAAACTTTTGGATAACATTCGGAAATTCCATTATTGGATTTTGAATAAAAAAATCGATTATATCGTTATCAGTAAAATGTATATATTCCCAACCAGGCGATTTTTCACGAATCATTTCAACAACGTATTCAGGAATACCATTTCGTGATGTTTGTACAATAACTTTTGGTATCATTGGTATGTATAAATATATAAATATTTAGTATTTATATATATTTTTGAATTTTTATTAATTATGTAATAAATATTTATCAATATAATATGTAAATGGTGCAATAGGTTTGTTGTTTTTTAACTGATAATACTTATCTTTTACACTATTTTTTAAATTTAAATTATTAATTATCAACCATAACAAATAAATAATAAATAATTTAATTAATGCGTATACGTCTTTAAATTCATAATTAGTATTTCTTAATGACCATAAAGGTAATAATTTTAAAAATGTATTAACAAAACAAAATAAAAAAATATAAATAAATGAATTTTCAAAATAAATCATTAAACATAGTATTAAAATATTTTCAATAATTCCTATAATAATTGCAATTTTTGGATTATACGATACTATTTTGAATTCATACAAAATATACCATGCAAATAACCAATATGAAAATACAAAATCAAATCTGTAATTCATTAAAATATAGTAACATTTTTTATAATAAAAAAATTTTATCTAAAATATCCTTGTTTTTCTTAGAATCAACATAACCATTATAGATCATTTTATGAAATGGATATTTACTTTTCGAGAACAAAGTAGTATAATCAGTAATATTAAATTTCCCAGTAGTATTCGAAAAATGATTCCACATATTTGGATGAATATGTAATACCGATTTTGATGTATTTAAATACGGATATTTACTAAAACCTCCATCAAATGTAATTATATTTCTATAAAAGTTAATCAATCCACCAGTTACTAATGGAATATGAGAACTCGCTATACAAGATTCCAATGCATCTTCCAAGTTCTCAAACCCAGTATAAATAGTTGTATTTGTTTTATAATTATCGATAATGGTAACGCCAACATACAGTCGATTTAGATCAAAATCATCTGCTGTATATTTATTTAAAATAATTTTTTTTATCGATTTTTCGATTTCATGTATCGACGATGACTTTTCTAAATTAGAATCTAATATTATTTTGATAATATCATTCATATCATGTTTAAAACAAAGCATAAGTGAATTCCATGCACCAGCGCTAGCACCAGAAAATACATAATTGTCTAATTGATAGTTCTCTTTTATGAATTTACAAATTCCTAATACATAAAATCCCTTATATCCGCCAGGTGATAATGATATTATTTTTTTATTCTTTGAAAAATTATTAGTATTCAAAAAATTATTAAATTCTTTTTCACTAAACCAAGTATCATTATTTATAACACGTATATTAATTGAATTATTCAATATTGATTTATTTATTTTATTAACATATAATTGTGATTTAAATAGTAAAAAATTTGTTATTTTAATTTTCAAAGGATGAGTTAAAAAACTATTATATTTCATAACTAACAATAATAAAATAAATCTACTTAATAAAATAGAATACATTTTCCTTTTTATATAATAACTATTTTATTATAAACGGAATATATCTTATAAAATAAAATATAATAATCTATTTGGATATTTTGAATTTGCAAAGGTGTAACCCGCTTATTTATACCAGTTACGGTTTGAAACCGAAGAGCGGATGAAAATTCAAGTGTGTAAATGAAATTTATAAAACGTATAACAAAAAATGGAACTGAAAAAATTTGCAATTATTTTTTCTAATATTTTTTATCATTCACCTACGTAAACGTTTTGTATTTCTTAAATATTTTTTTGATTTTATTTTAAAATTTATAATTTTTCTTTTACGATATTTTTTGTTTGTTTTATTTTTTTTACCACCTGGTTGTTGTCCTTTATTATAAAGAAATTCAATGTTTTCATTTGTAATAATATTTCTCACAATTCTTTTGTTTTCAACATCGTTTTCAACATCGTTTTCATCATAATATTCTATTTCAGTACCTCGCAATAGATTGGTAAATTGGTCTAGTGTTAAAAATTGATAAAATGGTATATTTAATGGGTCTCTAAAAGGTTCATCTCTATTGTTTATTTGGTTAGTTTCACTTAGACTCTTAATTTTTCGCTTAATATAATTTATCAAGTTAACTTTTCTATAACAATTTGGTCCTATTTCAATAATATCTTGTTCACCATCTTCAATTGGCGTAATATCTATCGGATCATCTTTTCCTATACAATATCCAGGATCTCCTGGTTGCAGTTCTCGTGCTGGTGCTGGTGCTGGTGGTTGTGGTGAGGGAGATAATGATTCTTGTTCTCTTTCATTTAATATTTTTATAATTTCTTCTCGTTCAATTCCATAGAAATTATTACGTCTTCTTTGTACTGGATCTTGTGATTCTATATTTCTTGGTGATATTGACGGTAATCTTGCACGAATATTTCTTGGTGATACTGCTACTCTTATTGCATGAATATTTCTTGGTGATACTGATTGTGGTCGTTCAATTATTTGAATACTTTTTTCAACATGATCTCTAATTGGATATTGCAACTGTTGTTCTTCTAACAATTCGTCTTCTAACTGTTGTAAAGATAATTCTATTGGTTCTGGTTGTCGTATTGATGGTTGTGCTGGTTGTCGTATTGATGCTGGTGCTGGTGCTGGTGGTGGTGCTGGTTGTCGTATTGATGCTTGTGGTGATGCTGGTTGTTCGAATTCATTAACCTTTTCTAATAATTGATTATAAATATAATGAACAATATCATCGTCATCAATTAAAACAATCATCCTGGCTACATATTCTATATTGTAATATTCTAAATATTGATCTCCTAGAGTCATTAATGATGTAAAATGAAGTAATCTCCTAGCAACATCTAGTTTTTCTCTATATTTAAAAATCATATCATTATCAACAAAAAAATTCATAAAAAAATTTTCCCTTAAATTGTTATAATTAATACTAGCTTCATAATTAATATTATATTGATATTTTAGATAGCTTCTAATTAGTCTTGCTAAACTTTCTATAAACATAATATTAGCATTATATCGATCTCGAGCCCATTGTAATTCTGCTTCTTTCTGTCTAGTTTCTCTAATATGCGGTGGTGTTTCCGGAAGATAATTGTCCCACAACGAGAAACTTATATTATTTGACATTATATATTATATATATATAGTAACAAATTATTATTTAATGCTTCTTCGTAAGTTTCTATTTCTTATTTTTTTAGTTCGTAATTTTCTACCGCCAACAACATTCGACGATTGTATTTGTCGTCTAGATTCTGCCGCCAAAGCGCGTTTCTCTCTTTCTGATAATACAGGTAGTGATACTACTGCTGGTGATACTACTGCTGGTATTGGTAATTCTTCTACTAGTAATAAAGAATATTTTTTTATTTGACGTTTAAATTTTTGTATGTTATCTTGATAATTATATAAATCATCAATATTATCTTTATTTGCTGCTAGTCCTATATCAAAATCTGTAAATTTTACATTTTTTTTTATATAATCTCTTAAATTTTTTAACGTTTCATTTCTCAATTTATAAATATTACGCTGTTTATCTGATAATATATTTCTTTGTCTGTCATTTGATTCTTCTCTTACATCATCGTAAAACATATCAAAAACCTCAATAAAAGGTTCTACATTGTCATTACTAATAATTTTCGAATACAAAATAGCAAAGAATTCCGAATTTCCAGTAAGATATTCTATTGTATAATCGGTATCGGTATTTTCAAAATTAAAAAATATAGAATCAAGATAAATAAATCTTTCATAATCAATAATTTCATCAATAATATCATTATTTATATATCTTTTAATAAGATTTATGAACATTTCATATGTATATGGTGTTATAGCAGTATAAAATATAATTTCAATATTATCATGAAACACTCGCCCTCTTAAAATTCTATAAAAAAGTAACAAATTTTTATTTTCTAATTTCATTAATGTATTGAGAACTAAATCTAAATTAAAATTTACAACAATATCAGAATTACCTGGATTTGATCTTAATTCTTTTTGTGTATTTACTTTTAATATATTCCATTCTTTAGAAAGTTCTTCAATATCTTTTTTTTCAAAATCAAGTGATTCACCATATTTTATATTTTCTTCAATAAATTTAACAAATTCAATAAATTTATTACCATTATTAGGATAATAATTTACAATACATTCTCTCAGTTTCTCTCGAGTAATATTATTCATATATATATATGAATAATATATTTTTCATAAAATTCTTCTAAAATTAGATTACTAATATTTTTACAAAATTAAATATTTCAATAAGCAAAACTGATAATACTTCTACTAAGTTAAAAGTTACAATTTTAACCATAGCAAACCGTAGGGTGAGGTTTCAAATCTTCACTGGTACAAATCCATTTTATACAATAAGAATTTTCGATTGATAGGATAAAAAAATGTTATATATTGAAATATTTTTAAATAATATCATTATAATAATATACTACTTTTTTGTAATTCAATAATTATTTTTAAACTTTCTTTTTAACAACTTTCTTGACAGGTGCTTTTACTGGCTCTGGTTCTACTGCAACAGCTACATCTGCTAGTTGTTCTGGTTCTGCTTCAGCAACTGCCTTTTTGACAACCTTCTTGACAACTGGTTTCACTGGCTCTGGCTCGACTTCTTGTTCTTCATCTGAGTCTTCGACTTCAGTTGATACTTGTACCTGTTGAGCTGCAACAGCTACGACTTCATCTTCTTCATCATCTTGAACATCAGGTACTTTTTCAATATCCTTAAGATCATCATTTGATAATTGAATATGACAGCGACCATAAACGCTTTGAACTTCTTGTGGCTTTACAACACATTGAATTAGCTTCCATGTTAGACCCCAACCTTTACCACCAAACCATAAACCACCACATTGAATGATACATGCGACATTTGATTTCTTAGGGATGAAATCCATAGGAGTCATATTTTCATTATCATTTGGGAAAATTAGTTTACCGGTTGTATCATAAATTTCAACAGCCCAACGGTTATTATAGTTTGGAACCTTGGCGCGAATTGATGGTGGCTTAGTATAGTCGAATTTTTTTGTATTTTTATCTTTTGTGTATTTTAAAAATGGAAAGAAATTATGCTTTGTTACTTCACGCGATAATTCTTCTCCAAACCATGCTTCACTATTTTTAACAGCATCATCTATAATTTGATTTTCAAAATCCTTCATTTTTTTCAAAAACTGAGCAGTTGCTGCAGTAGAATAATCATCATTTGGAAAATTGAGTGATAGTGTATATTTTCCATCAGATTCACCTGTCTTTTCATCAACATAATCACTAATGCCCCATGTCATCATTAGAGGTGTAGTAATATGTAATGAACGATTTGATTGTGTACTGATGAGATTGATAGACTTTCCACCACGGTCATTTACCTTTGGTTGCATATAACGAACTTGGGCAGGAACCCAATCAGCGACTGATAAAACGATAGGAGTTGAAGGCTTTGACATTATAACTAAGAACTTGTTATAGTTTATATAGTGTCATTTCTTTAATTCAATTTTTTTATTTATATTTTTTTTGATTAGCATTTATCGTAAGAAATTGTACTATTTTTATTTGAGTTTACATGAGAACGCGTTCTCCGATGAAATTTCATAGAGCAAACAAATAAATAGATAAATAAGAAAAAAATAAAAGATAGATTTATATTATATTATATGAAAAGTCCGAATATTAAATTTGGGAATGTTTTTGAAGTTCATAATTATATGAATTCTGAACCTTATAAAAAAGGAGAAACACAGATTATTTATTTAGGACAAGATGAAGAACTTATAAATGGTGTCAAATACGGAAATTTTGTGACTGTGAATAATAAAATAGGACAAGAGAGTGTACATTATTATAAGAGACCTATGGTTATTTTTTTAGAATTCATAGATCAAGGAATTTATAAAAAAAAAAGCGAATCCAATATATCACAAGAACTTCTAAAAGAAATCTGTTTTAATGTTGATAAACAAAAAGAATGTCTTAATGCGCTAGTAAGAGAAGTTCAACAAAAAGTTCAAAAAGAAGAACCTATATTAACGCCTGAGTTAAAAAACGAAATTTTGAATTTTTTCACAAATAGAAAAACACCAAAAGAGCATTTTAAAGCAGGTCGCATAAAGAAAACAAGAAAAACAAGACGTTCTGTAAAGTCCAAAAAAAGTATAAACTCAAGAAAACATTAAAAATAAAATCAAGAAGAAATATTTATGAAAATCTCATTTAAAATAGGCATTTAATACCAGTGAAGATTTGAAACCGCAACCCTAAGGGGGTGCTATGGTTCAAACTTTAATTAGTAACTTAGTTGAAGTTTCATCCACTCTGCGGATTGAAATCTTCAACGGTGTAAATGATAAAATATGTAATAAATAATTTGCGTAATATTATTTATAAAATAATATATTAAAAAAATGATTAAAAATAATTTATTATAATATAATAAAAACCATGTCAAATGTATGTGGAATTTGTGTTAATACATTGAATCAAACTATAAGAAAGCCAATATCTTGTCCATACTGTGAATTTACTGCTTGTCGTACATGTTGTGAAACCTATGTACTTGGTGAAACTACAAGTAAATGTATGAACCCGCCATGTAATCGTGAATGGACACGTCAATTCATTGCGAAAGAATTTACATCAGTATTTATAAGTAAAAAATTAAAAAAAAAGCGCGAAGAAATTCTGTTTGATATCGAACGTTCTTTGATGCCTGCTACTCAACCACAAATAGAAAGAATAATAAAAGGTGAAAAAATTCTACTTGATATTAATCAATTACATCATAAAATATCAGAATTGAATAATAAAATAAATGACCTTAGAAATGAAAGATATAGATTATTATATACTAATCAACCACAACAACAACGGTCGGAATTTATTCGTGCATGTCCAGATAATAATTGTCGTGGGTATCTTAGTACCCAATGGAAATGTGGATTATGTGAAAAATGGTCATGTCCAGAATGTCACGAAATAAAGGGTCTTAATCGTGATTCTGAACATGTTTGTAACCCTGATATACTTGCTACTGCTCGTTTATTATCAAATGATACAAAACCATGTCCTAATTGTCGAACCGGTATTTTCAAAATATCAGGGTGCGATCAGATGTGGTGCACCCAGTGTCATACAGCTTTTAATTGGCGTACCGGAAGAATTGAAAATACAGTTCATAATCCTCATTATTTTGAATGGCTTCGTCGAAATGGAAATGATGTGCCTCGTAATCCACTTGATAATCCATGTCAACAACATCAATTGAACCATACATTATTTACAAGAATACGTAATTTATTAACAGGTAGACACAAAAACAATTTGAATTCAAAAACATGTGAAAGTTATATGGAGAAACTCATTCGTAATTCTATTCATATGGATCAAATTATACTACCTAGATATGCTACTCAAAATCGAGAACGCAGAAATGAAGATTTACGCATAAAATACATGCGTAATTTTATAACAGAAGATGATTTCAAAACAGTACTTCAACGAAATGAAAAAAAATGTGAAAAATACAGGGAGATACATAATATTCTTGATGTTTTAAAAACAACAGTAACAGATATTATCGTTCGTTTTATTGATCACCTGGAAAAATGTCGACCAGGAAATTGGGAAGACAAAATATTGAAAGAAGTTGGACCTATTATTAATTATGCGAATGAATGTCTTAGTGATATTAGTAAAACATATAAATCAAAATGTATGATAATTTCAAATGAATTAGAAGAAATATAAAATCTATTTATAAAGACAGTAAAACTACTTAGAAATTTTTTTATAAAATATTTTATAAAAAAATATACCATTATGTATATGGAAGATATAAATATAAACATAAATAAAGAACACACAAAACCCATAAAAACAATAGAAACAATAGAAAAAATAGAAAATACTATTAAACCAACAAAAACAAAGACGCCAAGGGCAGAAAAACAACCAAAACCTGTAACAATCAAGATCGAAATATCTTATCAAAATTACAAAAACAACACAATATATTTCAATAAATACAAATTACCAGAGTTAAAAGATGCATTAAAAAAATACAATCTCAAGATATCTGGAAAAAAAGAGGAATTAATTGAACGTTTAGAAACACATTTCAATAAAACATTCAATATTATAAAACTACAAAGATTATTCAGAGGGTGGATAGTAAGGTATTTATTAAAACTAAAAGGACCTGCATTAAAAGATGTATCTATATGCGTAAATGATAGCGATTTTGTTACAATGGAACCGTTGAAAGAAATGAGCAAAGATATTTTTTTTAGTTATAAAGATAGTAAAGACTTTGTATATGGATTTGATATAACATCGCTTATTCAAATGTTACTAAAAAAAAATAAAATTGAGAACCCATATAATCGTGAAAAAATAAATCCAATATTAACGAATCAGATTAAAACTGTATATAATCTATCTTTTTTAGTATATCCTTCTTTTAAAAATGATAATGAAAGATTACAATATCAAAATACAATTAGAAATACAAACCAACGACCAATACATAATACTGTAAATAACCGATTTACCAATACTAATCCGCAAAATCGTATTAATACAATTGAAACAACACCTGAAATGACAAATAGACAAAATAGATTATTAGAGATTAGAGAGAAACCAATTATTGAACGTATCAACCATTTATTTACAGAAATAGATGGACTAGGAAACTATACAAGTAGTTTATGGTTTATAAATCTAGATATTCGTAATTACATACGTTTATATAGATCATTATATGACATTTGGTATTTCAGAAGTAATTTATCTCGTGAAGTAAGGAATTATATATGTCCAAATCAAAATCCATTTGATGGCGTCTTTCCGAGAGCTACTTTTAATGAATTATCTTTACCACAAATTCAAAGGGAATGTTTAACTGCTATTGAGAATATTGTTTATTTAGGTATAAACGATGATTATAGAAAGATTGGCACTTTTCATGTTTTGACTGCATTTACGATTGTTTCAAATGAAGCTAGACAAGCTATGCCTTGGTTATATGAATCTGTTGCATATTAAAATCGATAAAATTAAATATTTTTACATTGGAATTTAATTTTTTTTATAATAATATATAATTATATTATCATAATTCGAGTGTACAAAAACAATAAATATATATTATCAAAAAATAACTTAAAAAGGAAACTATATAATCAAATATAATAGCCAGAATGGTTAGAGCATCCAAGTCTACTGAAAAGTCAACTACTACTCCTGTCGTATCTTCCCCTGTTGTTGCCGCCGCAGCTGCCCCTGCTGCTGATAAGCCAAAAGTCAAGAAGGCAAAGGCTGCTGCTACCCCAGCTGTTGAACCAGTCAATGAATTAAACCCAGCTCCTGTAGCAGACGCTGCTCCTCTTAATGCTGCTGCAGCAGTTACAGTAAAGCTTAACGAGTTCAATGCTAAACTTCAACAAATGAGCGGTATTTTTGCCACTGTCAAGAATGATTTCAAGACTCTTGAAAAGACCGTTTCTCGTGAAATGAAGAACGCAGAAAAGGCTTCATCAAAGAAGAGAAGATCAAACGTTAACAGAAAGCCATCTGGATTTGTTAAACCTGCCCTTATCAGTAACGAGCTAGCTCAATTCCTTGGTAAAACAATTGGAACTGAAATGGCCCGTACCGATGTAAGTAAGGAGATCAACGCTTACATCCAAGCCAATAGTCTTCAAGATAAGGATAATGGCAGAATCATCCATCCTGATGATAAGCTTACCAAGCTATTAAAGGTCAGTAAGGATGATGAACTTACATATTTTAACTTACAAAAATACATGAAAATCCACTTCATGAAGGCTACTCCAGCAGTAGTTGCCACTGCTTAGATTAAATCGACCAAACAGCAAATTGGTACGCAAATAGTCCTCATAATTTTCTTATTTAGATGAAATATTATATATTTAGATGAAATATTATAATATTATAATAATATATATTATTGTTATAATATGTTTTAATAGTTATTTAAAAAAAAAAAAACATTCAATAAAAATAAACACAAAAATTATTATGTAAAAAAAAAAAACTTATGTAAAAATAAAAAATTTATAAATTATATAAAAAAAACCTATCCAAACATAAAAAAAGAAGAGTATATTTTAAATTGTGAAGATAAAAATTTAATAGTTGGTAATAAAATAGGAACTGAGGGGTTAAATGTAGTTCGTGAATTAAAAGATATTAAAGGTAATGTTATTGAAGATAAGGTTATTCATATAAATTCAATCATAGACGAAGATATATCTATTTTTGATGATGAACTAACTGAATTATTTATACAATGTTGCATTGCTAAAAATAATCCAGTTAGTAAAGTTCATGAGTTTGGTTATTTGATATTTAAAGAGAAACAGAGATATATCGAAACTGATGATGGTTTTGGGTATTATTATCCGTTGTCTCCACGTAAATATTACACAATATATGCAGTTCTTGAAAATCTTTCAATACCTAAAAATGTAGATTATAAAGAAATAATACCTGAAATACCTAAAATACCTGAAATACCTGAAACACCTGAAAAACCAATTTTTTATCCTCCCGAAAAAAAAAGAAACTTTTTTTCATGGTTGATTTCTAGAAAAGATCCTAGAAAAGCTTCTAGTAATTCTTCTAGAAAAGCTTCTAGTAATTCTTCTAGAAAAGCTTCTAATAATTCTTCTAGAAAAGCTTCTAGTAATTCTTCTAGAAAAATTAAAAGGATCTCTTCTAATAATTCTTCTAGAAAAATTAAAAGGATCTCTTCTAATAATTCTTCTAGAAAAACATAAAAAAAGAGGATCAAAAAAGTTACCTTTGTTTGAATAATGTCTTGAAAATACGAAGCAACTATTTATCAAGTTATAGGTAATATGGATAAAGCCATAAATCTACGTAAGGACTATATATTGTAAACCTAAAACAATATAAAATATATTCAATAATATATTTTATAAATGTCAAATATACAAGACGTTGGAATGAATAACGCAATAATAAATCAAAATGTACCAATCGAAGAAAAAATAAAAACATATATATTAGAAAACAATCCATGTGTTTATATATTGACACCTTGTTTCGCAAGCTTATGTTACGTAAATTATGTAACATGCCTTATGAATACTATTACTTTGTTTCGTGAATACAATATCGAACTAATAGTAGAATTTTGTAGAAATGATAGCTTAGTTTCACGTGCACGTAATAATCTTGTTGCTCGTGCAATGGCTAATCCAAAAATGACACATATTATATTTATTGATAATGATATTAGCTGGGATCCATTAGATATTATAAAATTGATGATTTCCAACAAAAACATAGTAGGTGGTATATATCCTTTGAAAAATTATAATTGGTCAAAATTAGCGAACAATCCAAATATGATAAATGAACTCATATCAAAAAAAAATAATTCTCAATTTAAAGAGATCATATCGAATGAAAACATGATACAATATAATTTATTAAAATACAATGTAAATTATTTGTCAACTACTCTCAGTATAGAAAAAAATCTTACAAAAGTAAAACATATCGCAACTGGGTTTATGATGATTCAACGAACTGTTATTGAAAAAATGTCCGCAGCTTTTCCATCTACAAAATATGTAGATGATGTAAATTTTTTGAAACCAAACGAAAACCAGTTTGCTTATGCGTTGTTTGATTGTGGTGTAGAAGAGGGACATTATTTTTCAGAAGATTGGCTATTTTGTAATAGATGGACAAAAATGGGTGGTTCGATATGGGCAGATGTTAGTATATCATTGAATCACACAGGCATAGAAGACTATCAAGGTTGTTATTTATCTTCACTTATATAAAATCACATAGGATTGACTTTTTAATTATTTGTTGATTCTTCTTCCCATTCTTCTTCCCATTCTTCTTCCCATTCTTCTTCTAATAGTTCCCATGTTGGAGACATAAAATCATCCAAATCAATACATATTATTTTACGTATTTCTAATAGTTCATCATGAGAACATGGTATTTCGAAAGATTCATTTATTTCTTCGGTTTTATTTTTTATGTATCTTCCAAAAAAAGAGCAACCTAATTCATAATAATATGCTGTTATTTCGATCTCAAAATTATTATTCATTATTTTATATACACCTAATGGTGGACTCCAAGCTGTGTCAAATGAAACATCCAATATGTATTCGGTGTCATCTCGGCTAGTTACTTCTATTTCAACGGCATCCCATTTTGTATTCCAAATCTCACACGCTTTATGAAAATCCCAGCCACCTTCGTATTCATTTGGATCTAGACCTAATGGAGCAAATGTTTTGAACCAATTTTTTTCTATTATAGCTCCTATAAGTTTTTCATATATTTCTTTGGATGGACATGTTATTGTTGCGCTATTGATACACCAATTTGGCATTATGTATATATTATATTGATATGTTTATATTTTTATAAATATAAATATATAGACCAACGTATATTTTTACATTAGAAGCGGGTAACACACATAACGTAGTTAAAATGATTCAATAAAAAATTTTGTGATTTTACGTTAAATAGTAACTCACACAATATTATTTTTATTCCACTACACAATAGTCGCTTGGATAGAATCATTATTTTTATCAAAAACAATACTTTCTAATTGCTTCCAATTTTTATTATTTGTTAATTGAAACATTTGATATGTTTTCAATAAATTATCATAGTCTTTGATGTATTTTGTATATTTGAAGAGCCAATCATAAAAATCCATACTACATTTTTGATTAAAACAAAATTTTTTGAATTCATAAAACCATTTAATAGTTTCACTCAAACAAGTATCAGAATATATATTATAATCTGTACCTGATAACACCATTATTTGACAAAATTCTTTTTCAGTCATTTCGAGCTCGTTAAGTATTTTACGAGTATTATAAAACAATACAGTATGATGAACAAGACTGATGTTTCGTAATACATATTGACACCCATAAAGAAACATATCCATGTCATCACTCAAACATCCCCATGCTTTTCTAGATTTTACTAGATGAGCACATAATTCATCTGCTTCTCCTGGTGATTCATAATAAGTGATTCTATGTATATCCATCAAGTCTTTTGTTTTACGAATATCATCTTCAGTAACACGTATAAATTGGCGCTTGAGTTTGTCCATTTCCATCAACATCGTTATTTTTTCATCTTCAGTTACAGTATCAATACTAGATTGAAGATTCAAAAACTTTTCTTCAGCTTCTTTTTTTTCCATGAGACGTTGTATCAATAACTGTTTTTTTTCTGGCGGAGGTTTACCATCAAAAACAAAAATGGGGGTTATTTTGTATGATTTAAAAATAGAGATCAATAACGACATGTTCTCCAAAAGAGCCCCATCACTTAAGAACCGATATAAATAAATACTAGTATCGATAACGATTATTTTGTTAGCAAATTGTTTCAAATGTACATTGTTGATGGATTTTTTAGTGCAATTTTCACGTAAAAATCTGTTCAAATTTTTTATTCCCATGTAGGTTTTTTAGGTTTATATATATTTTGAAACGTATTACAAGTTTCAATTTTTTGAATATTTAGAAATACGTATTTATATATTTTTTTATAACGATAATATAAATGTTAAAACCAATTTCATTTGAACTATTGGAATTTATAAAAACCCATATTTCGCCATCTATAAAATTTCCAAAAACAAAGTTCTCGATGAATTCAAAAAAATTACTATCAAGTATATTCGAAAACATGTTAAAAGGTGAAAAAGAATTTGAAAACACCAAAATAAAAGATAATTGGATTGATTTTGAAAAAGACAGATTACCAAAAGGGTTTGATTATGATTATTCACCTGAAATTGCACGTAATAAAATAGAATCTATGCAAAAGTTTGGTTGCATATATAATTTCATTTTGAATGGTAGAAACATCCAAATATCTATTATTATGCCGAGAACAAATATTACTAAGAACGATTGTAATGAAAAAATAAAAAGAATATTTATTTGGTTATATATTGCTACAAAATATTCTTCTAATGAATGTTCTCGAAATCTAAATATTTTTATATATTTAACAGACCTACAAAAACTTTTACCATCTAATCATAAACATATACAGCAAGAAAATGCAAATACTGGGTTTACGACAACATGTAATACTGCTTCAGAAATACATATATATAGATCTGAAGAATGGTTTAAAGTATTATTACATGAAACATTTCATAATCTAGGGTTGGATTTTTCTGGTGTCAATAATGATGGTATCAATCAATGTGTCTATAATATATTTCCAATAAAAAGCGAACAAAAATATTTCGAAACTTATTGTGAGATGTGGGCGGAAACCATCAATGCTATGTTTGTCAGTTTTTTATCATCAAGAAATAAAAACATAGAGAACATGATAAAAAATACCACAAATATATTGAAAATAGAGAGAGAATTCTCAATGTTTCAATGTGTAAAAGTTCTCCATTTCTTTGGAATGAAATATACAGATTTATATGAAAATACACCTAGCGCTTCTCATGCAAGAATACATAAATACAAAGAAACTGCACCAGTTTTTTCTTATTATATTTTGAAATCAATTATGATGTTTTTTATTGATGATTATATAGACTGGTGTGCTACTCATAATCAAACGTCTATTAATTTTAATAAAAATCCTAATAATTTAATAAAATATTGTGAGTTCATTCGAGAACATTATAAAAATCCATCCTATATAGAGGCAATAAAATCAATAGAAAAAAATGTTCTCAATAAAAAACATCCAAAAAATATAATGGAAACATTAAGAATGACAGTTTATGAGCTTCAATAAAAAATGTTTTTACACATTTTTTTATTTTTGTTTTTTTTATATAATTTACAAATACAAATATTTTTATAAGTTTATAGATTTTTATTTATGGTATTTTTTATTCGTTTTTTGATAATAATGCAAGTTTTTCATTGAGTTCATCGATTTCTTTTTTCATGGCTTCAATTTGTTCATCTTTTTCCTTTACTAAGTTATTCAAGAATTCATTTGCTGCATGTAGTTGATGAATATTTAAACCTTCTGGTGCTTCCTGTAAAGGCTTATGATTGATCTTGAAAACCAAATAACGGTTTACATACATTTCTGTTTTTTCATCGTAAGATTTGAACGTATATTGTGATGGACGAACACCGAAAGAATAATAGCGTTTACTACCTTTGGTATTAAGTTCGTTACGTAAGTTCTCTACTTCAGCATTATCATACCATGTTTTGAAATGTATATAAGCGGATTTAACCTGTTTTTTATCATCTGTAGGTTCACTGGTAACATAATCAATGCGATTTACTTCACCAATACGCAACTGGTTTTGAATAATATCAGTTAGTTTGTCTTGTGTTATTACAGACATAACAGTTCCATTAAATGCAACTAGATCGTCTGGAATAATAGGGATATAAAGACTTTTCCAGTCAGTTTCAGACAGTGGTTTTTCTACATTAGTTTCAGGATAATTGATTGGCGTTTCAACTTGTGTATCATTCAACAATTTAAATGAAATATGATTCATAGGTTGACCATTAGCCCAAGTGAAATAGTATTCAGGTAAACTAAGATTGAAATTTTTACTATTAGTCATTTCACCTTCTTCATCTGAATCTAAGACTAGATTTTCTTCAATAAGAAGTTGTAGTTCACTTGATACCTTACTATCATACCAATATTCAAAATTGATAAATGCTGAATAGTAAAATGCATTATTGAAACGACGCTGTTGTACTTTTATAGTGGTTATTTTACCGATTTGTAAAACGTTTTCAACTAAATCGCGAACATGATCTTCAGTAGTATAACCATATGGCAATGATACAATACGAAGATTTTTTTTAAATTGTGTTTGAGAAACAACGTTTGATGAATTCATTTTATTATAATAAATATTGTCAAAAAGTTGATATCAAATTCAAATATAAAATTAGTAATAGTAGCTTTTAAAGATAATATTGTATATTATTGATATATTTATAATTCAATTTTTTCCATGAAGAGAACGCAATTTTAGATAAAAACCTATATTTATGTTGCTAATTCTTTTCTAACTTCCATCAATAATTCATCTACAACTGTCTGATTTCTTCTAATAAAATGATCCAACCTAGCTGGTATTGTATCCAATAAAATCCGTTTCAAATCCAAATTTTGGCTAAATTTTGATATCAATGCTTTTTTACGGTATTCATCTGCATGAATATTATAATCACTATCTATTTTTATTTCGGGTTTTCTTAGAATTTTGCTCTCTAATTTTCCACTTTCACTACCTGCGATCATAGCAAGATCCAGGTCTTTTGATATTTTACTATCACTATCTAATGAAAATTCTAAATAGAAATCTGGAAAACCGTTCTTGAATTGAGAACCTAAACAATAATGTTTTACTGTACTCCATTTATGATTATCTACCGATATTACTACTGGCCAAGTATCATCTAATTTCTTACGCCAATCTACCATCGATTTATTTTTTTTATTATTCAAACTACTAAATTCGCTTAGTCTAGTATCAGGTATTGATTCACCTGATCCTTTCCCCGCTAATGGTTTTTTATTTGAATTTGCATAAAACCGAAAAACTACATCTTTATCATAAAGATCGCGTTTCATAAATTCATCTTCGTTATCGAGAGGTTTTCCACAATCACTCGGTAACCCTAATTCTGTTTTCAAATTACAAAAATCCTGAATTAAATAATAAACCCCCGAATTCTTTTCCATACATTTATTGATTATCATTGTCTTTATGTCATATGGTATTTCTTTAAATTTGAATATATTCTTATTTTTATAAGAAATCAATGTATAATGGTTACCTGTATGAGTCGTCATTATATAATAATCTGGATTGAATTTTTCACCTGGTTTAATATGTGAATCATTATATATTTCACAACGCATTACTGAATCTAAGTCACCTTCCTCGAAGTTCTCCTGTGATAATATGATAAACTTTACATTCAATAAATGTTCTAGAAGAGAAATAGACCATTCATCTGCCCAGAATTCATGAGTCAATATAAATTCTTTGAACTTTTCGAAAGTATCTATATTTTTCATATATTCAAAATCTTTCATAACTTCTTTTGTTATTTCTTTGGTTGACAATAATTTATCACGGTTTACCAAGAGTTCTTTTGCTTCGTCTACTAATTTTTTATGAATATCCGAACTTTGTGCACTATTGATACGTTTTTTCAACATATTACCTGTTTTTTTAATAGAAGCCAATTCTTTATCAATATTTTGTAATTCATCATAGTGTGTTAAATACATAGTTCTATAAAGTGAAAAAATATCTTCTGAAGCATTTTTGGATAACAATGCACGGATCTTTTCTACTGTAATAATTTTCCCAATCTGTTTGAATGCATCTCTTATAACTGCAAAAAAACAGTCACCACCACCCTCATTATCAATTATTTTATAATTATTATTCTTTGTAAATTTTTCTATCCAAGTATTAGATGGATTTTCAGTATAGTCACTCTTATATTTATCACTATCTATTTTAGTTTCTTGTGTCAATACTGGTGGCTGAACTACGGATTTATCTTCTATAAATAATCCAGGTTTCAATGTTTCATCCGCTTTTTTGTTCATGTTTTCAGGAATATCTAATGAAAAAACATCGTCTTTTTTTTCTTTATTAATGCCAGAATCTTCTTTTTCTGTGGATTCCTTTACATTTGACCCTTTTTCTATTTGTTCGATGTCATTTATTAGTTGTTTTTCTTGAAATTCCCTCTCTTTTTCATTTTCTGCAATTATTCTTTTCAAATATACTTCACTAACAAAAGGTATTATGTTACCTTTTTTCAGATCTACATCACCGTCTTCATCAATCGCTTCAATAGCTTTGTTAGATGCTATTTCAAATATACCAATTTTAGAATCAATTTCATCTCCAAATACTAAATATATAGGATAATATAATACATCATATTTTGAATATGTATAACGTGGTTTTCCTAATACAATTTCTATCTTTTTTTTATATAATGTATAATTATATCTACTCGAAGCATGATATAAATCATCACTATCTACATCTTTTGATTCATCATATATAATTTCTGGATAAATAACTGATTTTACCATTATATATATTTATTTTATTATTTCTATATTGATTAATAAAAATAATATGATTTATAAGATTATTTTTGCTCTTTTTTTATGGAATCTAATATATCCATAAATTTGAATAAAGCGCGACTTGATAAACTTTTATGCTCTTTTGTTTTCATCTGAGCTAAATGTTTTATATTATTTATAACTATTTCCCAATTTGGTTCGTTTATCAGTATTGATAACGATTTTGTAATCAATATAAATAAATTTTCAGTAATTTCTTCTAATTCGTTAGTTTTGTTTTCAGTATCACAATAACTCAATACTAATTCTTCTAAATAAACGATTTTATTTATTACTGTATTTTTTTCAACAATATCATTTTTTGATAAATTAACAATAAAAGCACTCATCGCCTTTCGTTTATCATTTTCTTTATTATATTCACAATATTTATCATAATCTACTTTTGGATCAACATAGTTGATGTTCTGAATACTATCGATGTATTCATTTATAAATGGCTCAATATTTTCTTTAAAACAATCAAATTTATTGATTAGATCCTTGTACAAAAGTGCATATAATTCCGAATAAAACTTATTTGTACTAGCTATTTCAAATATCGATTTTTTTATTTTTAATAACTCTATATCTGTTTCTTTATTTTCTATTATTTCTTTGATATATTGAATAATTGTATCTCGATGAGTTTCATAATTTTTATTAGATATTTTGTTCAAACAAACACGAACATCGTTTATTAATTTTTCTATACCTTCTTTTTGCTCTATTTGAGTACTTTTAAATGCCTTCATCTTTTCCCATTGTTCTTCGTCCATAATCGGTTTAACACGTTTATTGCAAAAATTACGTTTCAAATATTTTTTATTTTCTCCTGTATATTCTTCTTGACTATTAATTTTTGTATTTTCTTTGAATGCCACACCTAACTCATTTGATAAATTACTAATAATATTTATAATAGTTTCGGGTAATTTATATTCATATCCAGAAACAATAATATTTTTATAATTATCTAAATTATAAGTCGTTGTATCCATTCTAATATTATTAATAGTAATTTTTTATATGTTTTACACTTATTATATATTTTAATAATAGGTATAAAAACAATTATACGTATTTCAGTATCATGAATGATAATATTTATTCAAATGTTAATATAAAAACAATAAATACATGGGATGATTTTGAATTAAAAGACTGTTTATTACGAGGTATTTATTCATATGGTTTTGAAAATCCTAGTGAAATTCAGAAAAAAGCTATCTTACCTATCATATCTGGAAATGATACAATAGCTCAAGCTCAATCAGGTACTGGTAAAACAGGCGCTTTTTCCATTAGTACATTACAACGAATCGATGTTACTAAAAAAGAATTACAGGGTCTAATAATTGCACCTACACATGAATTAGCAAAACAAATTTCGGGTGTAATTGGTTCGATTGGTAATTCCATGGAAGGTCTAGTGATTAAAACTATGATTGGTGGTACATCTGTACAACAAGATATATCGGACATGAATGAAAAACCTCCACATGTTATTGTTGGATGTGCAGGAAGAATTTATGATATGATTCGTAGAAAAAATATAAACGTAAATACTGTAAAGCTATTTGTTTTGGACGAAGCAGATGAAATGCTTTCTGGTGCATTCAAAGAACAAATATACAATATTTTTCAACATTTCAATTCTAATATTCAAGTTGCTATTTTTAGTGCTACAATGCCTGAAGAAATATTAACCTTATCAAATAAATTCATGAGAAATCCTATAAAAATAACAATGAAAAAAGAGGAATTGAATTTAGAAGGAATACAACAATATTTCATAGCTATTCAAAATGATTTTTACAAATTCGAAACTTTAAAACAGTTATTTACAATGATTAGTGTAAATCAATGTATAATTTATTGTAATAGTGTTAAGCGCGTTATTGACCTACATAGAGCAATGTCAGATGAGGGTTTCTCTGTATGTGCTATTCATAGTTCAATGGATAAGGTAGAACGTGACAATACATTTCGAAATTTCAGAAGCGGTGGATATAGAGTATTAATTTCATCCAATATTACTGCACGTGGCATCGATGTACAACAAGTAGCAACTGTTATTAATTTTGATATTACAAATTGTGTTCATACATATTTACATAGAATTGGACGTAGTGGACGTTGGGGGAGAAAAGGATTAGCAATTAATTTTGTTACAAAACGGGATATTGGATATATGCGTAACATAGAAGAACATTATAACATTTCGATAAATGAGTTGCCAAAAGATTTCCAATTATAATATGCGTTTATAATATTTAGATTTATTATTTAAATATTATAAAATGTCAGATTTTATTGATATATTAAAATCCAGTGTACATAAAGAATTAGATAAGATCAATAATACATATTTGATGAAAAATTTATCAATTGAACTTGTTAAAACTGGTGAAACAACAGAAAAACCTCAAAATATACATCAAGACGCCTTACCAGCGGCACAAGAACCAAAACCCAATAATGAAATTATACATACTAATTTTCGATTACCTCTTAATTATTTAGACAAAACTGAATTGTTTACACTATCGAATATAGTTGCAGATGATTTAGAATTGACTAAAAATAACGTTGTTAGTATTGGGTCAACGAAACCAATGTATGATTATTTATTTTGTCCATCAAACCAATTTGCAAAAGAAATGATCGAAAAATGGAAAAATGAATATACTACCAATATAGATTATTTAAATGATACTAAAGAAATTCTTATAAAAATGGATTCATACAAATCAACAATGCAACCATATATTGTTGATTGTAGTAATGTCATGACTATTTGGAAAGATCTTAAAAAAGATGATATGTTTTTAGATAAATATGGTTATATGGATTGGAATATGTTGAAATATTTAAACGAATCCAGTGGGTTTCTACAAGCACTATCGTTTATTAATATTATTTCACCTATTATTAGTCTAATTATACCTATTTTCTTTTTAATAGTTCCGTTTATTTTATTAAAAATACAACAAATACCTATTACTTTTGAAATATATTGTGAACTATTAATGGAACTTGCAAAAAATCATTTTATTGGAAAAGCTCTTTCTAGCATGAAATCAATTAGTTGGGATAAAGTAGTATATTTGTTGGTTACTTTCGGTTTGTACTTGCTACAAATTTATCAAAATATTAATCAATGTAAACGGTTTTATAACAATACAAAGAAAATAAATAAAACCTTGATTGAAATGCGTGAATATGTTGGATATTCCATTAATAACATGCAGAATTTTTTGAACATTGCATCTAGATATCCTTCTTATAATGGATTCTGTATTGATGTTGATAAACATTGTGGTTATTTGAATAATTTGCATAGTGAGTTATGTATTGTAAAGCCCTTCTGTAATTCAGTAGGAAAATTTGGCGAATTTGGTAATCTATTACGTTGTTATTACAGATTACATTCGGTTCAAGAATATGAGGAAGGACTACGTTATTCAACTGGTTTTGAAGGGTATATCAATAACATGATTGGCGTTAGTAATAACTTGAAAAATGGGGTTTTATCTTATGGTAACCTATCAATGGATACGGAATGTGAATTCAATAATCAATATTATCCACCAATTATGAATGAGAACCCTATTAAAAATTCATGTAAATTTGATAAAAATATGATCATATCTGCTCCAAACAAGGCTGGTAAAACCACAATTTTAAAAACCACGATTTTGAATATAATATTCACACAACAAATCGGTTGTGGATTTTATGAATCCGCTACATTGATGCCATATACACATATTCATTCCTATTTGAATATACCTGATACATCTGGTCGTGATAGTCTTTTTCAGGCGGAATCGAGACGTTGTAAAGATATTTTGGATGTCATTACAAAATATAGTGATAGTCGTTATCGTCATTTCTGTACATTCGATGAATTATATTCAGGTACAAATCCTGAAGAAGCATCGAAAGCCGGATATGCATTCTTAGAGTATTTGTCAAAATACAAAAATGTCAATTTTATTTTAACAACACACTATTTATCGATTTGTAAAAAATACAAGACCTCGGGAAAAATACAAAATTATAAAATGAATGTGAATATTCTCCCAAATGGACATTTTGATTATACATATAAAATGAAAAAAGGTATATCCACTATAAAGGGTGCTCTTCGTGTATTAAAAGACATGGATTATCCTGAAGAAATTATTAGGACAATTGAGACAAAGAAATGAACGTAAATAATTTTATGTAATAAAAATAAAATTATTAATCAATTATTCATCTAATAACATAAGTGCCATTGCAGAATAATTATGTAAATCCAATAATGTGTCTCGAATACCTTCGTCGTTTACTAAATTTACGCCATTTTTGGTTATAGATAATGATCGTTGTATTTTATCTTCTATACGCATTAGTACACCGATTACCCCATATTTTGCGAATGCATCACCATAATCTATATTTTTTTTTCTGAATAATTCCAAAGCGTTAGTTTGGATATGTTGCATCTGTTCTACACGATTCATTTGTACAAATATTGTGCGAATGGTTTTATATTATTTATAAAATATATAAACAAATATTGATATATTATGATAAATGCTTTCTATAATTCTATTTTCTACAAAATTTGTTATCGGTATTTTCTCAGCATCCACTTTAAGTGCGTTTTTTATTTGTTTTTACTATAATGTATATTTTTTTAATCCTCACCAAAATAGATATCAATTTATAAAACAAGGCCAAAAAATGTATTCTACACTTAGTATAGTGTTAGGGCAAACAATTTTAGGTTATTCGTTTTTGAATAGGATACTCGATAATAAAATGCATAATATTGGTCAAAGTATGTATAATATTATCATGTATTCAATAATATCAGAATTTTTCTATTATTTATATCATCGCACTATACATAGTGATCAATATTATAAAGAATATCATTCAAAACACCACAAACATATCGATATCTATCCTTTTGATACTTTTTTTATAGATAAAATCGATGCAATGTTTTTATTAGGATCGATACATACCCCGCTTTTGTTTATACGTTTCAATTATTACGAGTTGGGGTTATGTTTGTATTTATATATTACATTTGCATATTTAGCACATAGTAATTTTTTTACGAAACAACATGTAAAACATCATAAATTATTGTTTTGTAATTATTGCATTTTGAACCCTATCTATGATGTTATTTGTAGAACTTATCGATAATAATAATCAATAAAATATATAAATATACAAATATATATTTTATAAAATGAACATCATTCAAACATGGAAAACAAAGGTTGTTCCTATTCATTATAGCGAATTTGTAAATAAAATAAAAATCTTGAATCCGAGTTGGAACTATATGTTTTTTGACGATGACGATATCATTACATTTATGAAATCTACAACGCCAGAATATTATGAAACTTTTTTGAATCTAACTGGTAAAATTCAACAGATTGATTTTTTTCGTTATGTAGCTATATATTATTATGGTGGAATGTACTTAGACCTAGATATAGATATAGTAAGTGGGTTTGATGACATAGACCTCGATAAATGTATATTTCCGATCGAATCTAAAAATCCGGTTGATGAAATACTAGCTTCACAATCCGTGCATTTGGTTGGTAATTATGCATTTTATTCGCCAAAAGGTCATCCTTTTTTGAAAAAGATAATTGAAAATATTGTAAACCAGCGTATTTCAGATGAAACAATATTAGCCGCACAGAAAAACCATACGGATGACTCACGTGATGTTTATGTTTATTATCGTACTGGCCCTATATTAGTGTCACAAACATATGTAGATTTCGGGTCAGCTGATGATAGTGTTATGTTGATAGAACCTGAACCATATATGGATAATTGTTTTGGTAAATATGGTTTCCATCGATGCTATGGATCATGGCGACATGCACATAGTATACAAACACCATTGTAAACATTGAGGACATTTTTCTTGTTTGAGACACCCACTATTATACAATTCAATATACAATCCAATGAAAATTATATAAAAATATATAAATAATAAATTTAGTACAATGATAAAAACATGTAGTATTATAAGACAAATATATTGCAAAGAATAAAACTCGCAAAAACACAAAGAAAATGTATCTATAATAGGCTTTTTAAATGTGCAAAGGTGTAAAATATACGTATATATATATATATATATTAATGAGATCAAAATATAATATAAAAAATAATAGAAATACCAAAACACATATTTATTTTAAACCAACATATAGTAACGATTTAGACGATATAAAAGTCTTACTTGATGATGATAATAAAATTAATTTGTATCATAATAATAATGAAAGTGAATCTAATTCCTATAAAAATGTAACAGATTATATTTATAGAATTATCAATAAATCCGGATTTTTATGTAAAGGATTAAACCCAGACTATATATTAGATTCAATTGATGCCGCAGATGCAGTTGTTGTAGTTGGTGATTCAATGAATATTTTACCGAATGGAAATATTTTTGGTTTTGCCCTAATTCAATTTCATGAAGAATATAATTCAATATACATTGATGTTATTTGTTCTCATATAGGTATTAAAGGAGCTGGAGATATTCTAATTAAAGATCTCGAATATATAAGTAAAAAACTATTTATGACTGAAATATATTTAACGTCAGTTAAAAGTGCAATTACATTTTATGAAAAATATGGTTTTACTAAATACGATAAATTATGTAATAATATGTGCCTGATGATAAAATCTATGAATAAAAATTTTGGCGGGAAAATAAACACACAAAAAAAATCAAGAAAAATAAATAAAACGAGAAAAAATCGGTATTTGAAATGTAAAAAGGTGTAAAAAAGATAACATTAATAAAACAAAAGAATATTGGCTGACGCATAAAATAACATTAATGATCGTTTATCAAATTTTTGTAATAAATGTTTTTTTATAAAGGTAGAAACACCCATAAAAAAGCTAATAGTTTTCATCTTGTATTTATAGGTTGTATTTACAAAAACGATTTAATATTTTTAACTAAATCAATTCCTATTTTGGATGATAATCGAATAAACGCTTCTTTTTGTTCGGCGTTATAGATTTCAATGTATTTTTTAATTTTATTGCCGGTTTTTATAATATTTCGTTTAAGTGATTTTGCTGATTTAGTATCCTTAATATCGGATTCTTCCAATTCATCCAAAAATACATTTTCCCTATTTTTTATTGTTTTTATTAATATTATAAATAATTCCTCTTTTCTAGGTGATATTTTATGTATATCATAACGTATATCATAAAATTCATTATATATTAGATTATAAATTAGGTTGATATTGCAAACACGTTGTTTTTTTGTCCCATTTTTTTGATTATCACTTTGAAACATACTGGTAATAAAATAGTTCAATTTATCAAATGAACTTATTGATACACTATTATTTGAAATTCTTTCACTTCGGCGTAACATATTGACTTATTAGTTGATTTTAGTTTTTATATTTTGATAAAAAACTACTTCAATTTTTTATCAAAATACATCATCTCATTGCCATATTTTTTATTGTTTCTAATATTTGTGTATTTTCTTTTTGTTTTTTATTATATTCTCGTATTATTTCCATTTTTTTCTCACATGGCAGTGATTCTATAAAATCAAAATCTTCCTTTGATAATTCATTGTTAGTTATTATTTTTTTTATTATATTATTGAAAATCTTTTCATATATTTTATTAACAGGTGGTTTAGATTGTTTTTTGTTTGGTTTATCTATGCATACCATCAAATCATTATCACAATTTATCATTATATATTTATTGTATATATAATTATATATCTTTTTTGGAAATTTATATTTTTACAAAAACCATAATTTGTTCTCCTGTTTCACGATGCTTTGTTACATTCACATTTTTATTATACATCGGTTGTTGACTATGAAACTTAAAATATTTTTTTGTAATATTATTCATATCACTTAATAGATCATATTGCTCTTTCGTGTTTTCAGATCCATAACCAGATAAAATATAGCATAATTTTCCGCGAGTTTCGAGAACATGATGACATAATTGAATCGTTTTTTCCCAATATCCTGCTAACCATTCTTCATATGTTTTATAACGCTGTGTACTTTGTTCTCCCCCTTCATACATTTCTAATTTATAATAGGGTGGACTAAAGAATACTACGTCAAAATGTTCTCGATATCGATTCATAAATTCGGATGATTCAAATAAATCCTCGGATGGTTTACAATATATGGTCGTTGTTTTTTCGGGAGCAACAATGGAAGCAAGTATTTTGGTTTTCTTACATACTTGTGGTATGACATCTGTTCCTACATATTCGAGAACATGAGGACATTCTAAAAAACCATAACAATATGAACTCCATCCTAATGTAGGTGTGAAAATTTTTGTACCCTTCAAAAGGGTATGATTAAGGGAATAGATCAAATGTGGGTTTAAGATGGATGCCCGGAAATAATAAGAAGAAAATACACTTCCTAAACGACCATTTTTCATATAAAATAGAGAACTTGGTGTAAGAATTTTATAATCTATTATATTTTTTAAGTATAAATCTTTGAGCATATCTATAAATGTCGGAATGTTCTCTATACCTGATTTTGTATTCTGTAAAATATCTTTGTAATGGATATTTCGGATCAGATTTTTACATAGAGATTCATTATTATTATCAAAATGCCGGTTTTTCATTGGCTTGATATTAGACAATATCAATTTGTCTTCGCGTATCATCAATGACAAATTATAAAATCTTGTTAAATATTCATTGCGATTTTGGATGTTCTCATATAGGAGTTTTATATCAGTGTGTGGAATTTGTTTTTCTTTTATGTATTTTTTTAATGGTCGTAGTTGGCTACCTAAACGTACTGATGTTGTATTTATAAAATCATTGTATGTTTGAGGTGGTTTATGAAATATTTTTATAAAGTCTTTCAAGTCTATTATTTCCATGTTTATATTATATGTATATTAAAATGGTTGACTTTTAAAAATTAAATAGTTTTACTCCCAAACGCCAAAATATTTTTATAAAATAAAGTTGGGTCAATTTTTTTTTTGGACATTTTTAAAATGTCCATTTTTCAAAAACCTCGATGAACTTTTTACACCTTTTCTCATTTAAAACGCTAATTTTAAATGAGTTTTTATTAACGACGACGAGTTGATTTTCTACGTTTTTTTTTAACTTTTCTACTTTTTCTCTTTCTGTTTGGCTTTTTTCCTCCGGTAAATTCACCGTCTGTCAAAGAAATAGTATATTCTGGTTCAAATGTTTGAATATCATATACAATAGCACTTTTTCCACTTTGACAATGGCCTGCTGCTACCCCATTTGGATATCTTCCATTCAATACATTATCAATTACAGTTGAAATTAAAACATCATTTGTTCCTTTTATGAAAAAATATTGTCCAGAGTTAGCCTTAGTTATAGCTATCGCGTTTTCTAAAGAAATTACATTTGAAAACTCGTTCAAAATAATACCTATGTTCTTTATCGAAACATAAGGATAATCATAATTTACATTACGAAAACCAATTCCTCTACAATCAAATACAATAGCATTATCGGTTGTTGTCATATTAATAAATTTACCAATAATTGATTTTGTTGATAAATAATATTCTTTTTCGTATATAAAAACGATATTATCAACATCATCTTTTATGTAATCATGTATGTTTATTTCATCCATCATAATAGGATCAATAACGGTTTGTGTTTTTTCTATTTTTATTTTACCTTTATGTTTGTCTAATTCTTTATTTGAAAGTCGTGTTATGTCATATTCTGTTTTTCTTTCATATGAAAATGGTTCAGCCAAATTGATTCCAAACATATCATCATCATCATCATCATCATATGCACCATCAAGAGCTACATCATTATCGGCACCATCAACAACTCGATCATTATTAGCAACTTCCCAGTAGAGTATGCCCGGCGGTGACCTTAGAGGGGGCGAATGATCAGGTGACCTCATAGGGAAGTGATGTTCAGGTGCTGGTACTGGTACTGGTGCTGGTACTGGTGCTGGTACTGGCACGGGCACTTGCTCTAGTTGACTGACAATTTCTCCGTTATCAATTATATATTCTGAATTATATATAACCTTCTCATAATCTTGAAGTTCATTATCAAATTCAACTTTTAAATAATTTACAAACCAATGCATGACATCTACAATATAATTATTATTAATAGGATGGTCGTAACCGTAATGTAAAAGAAGTACATTTCTAATACCAGTACTACGACTATTTTGAAATAGGACTGCCATATCGTATATCATTTCTGCCATCATCACAAAAAATTCCTCAAAATCAATAAAGTTATCATTATTAGTGTCATAAATACTAACGTTATCAGGAACGGATTTTAAACAGAAATCACCATTTGCATTGTTAAAAAAAGGTAATCGTGATAAGTAACGTCTATTCAAAATTTCTGATATTTCTTCAAATGTTACTCGTCTATCTTCATCCGTGTCAATTTGTCTAAATATTTTTCTTAAAACAACAATATCTATTGGTGATATTGAATACCTTAGATATGGTAGACCTGGATCATTTTTACAATATGTATTCGAAAAATAAATTAGAAACCAAATATCTACACCACTTATATAATCAACTTGACTATCGTCTAGATAAAAATTATATAGGTTTGTACGCTGCAAATGCTGCAAATTTTGAAAAATATTGATTTTTATCCATCTTACTAGACGTATAATAACTCGTCGTAAATAATCATTATCAATCAAATCATTATTCAAATCAGGGTCACTAATATCGTCAGTAAAAAATCCAGAATCTATATAAAGCATATTCTGAATATCAAATTTTTCAGCGATTCTTTCTAAAAAACTATAATTGATAATTCTTATTAATATTGGTAAATCAATTAATCCATATCCTCCTCTAAGACCAATTTTTTCAAAATTTATTAAAGCTTCATCTATCAAAAATTCATTGAAATCGGCTTGATTAATTATCGATTCATTAGAATCCATACTACTTTAAATATATATATATTAATAATTTATTTCTTATCAAAATTTTCTAAATTTTTATTTCTCATACTTATTTGGTTTTTTTGCAATTTATTTTTTTCTAAGTAATCATTAAAAAATCTTTCAATGATTTTATATCTTTCACTGAAAACCAGTTATTTTTCACATATTATGAAAAAAATATATTTTTTTAACAACTATTATAAATGAATATACAATCCCACATTATATTGTATTTATTTGCTAAATCTTTTTTGCGCGAAAATAAACCACTATAATGGGCGTTTTACAACGTTGAAGATTTCAATCCGAACTGCGGATGAAACTTCAACTAAGTTGCCAGTTACAGTTTGAACCTTTCACCCTACGGGGTGCAGTTTCAAATCTTCACTGGTATAAATGAGAAAAGGTGTAAAAAGGTTGTTATCGATAAGTCGCGTAAAATTATCGAGAATTTTATAAATACGAAAAATTGATTATATATTTTTTACATATTATAGATGTAAAAAATACAATGTTGTTTATCATTCTTATCGGATTATTTGTACTAGCTAATGGCGCACATTTAAACAAACTTTCGCAACAACGGATCAAATATATTATTCAACATCCAGCTACTACTTCTGAGATGCGAGAAAAAATAAATTATGTATTATTTGATAGTTACAAAGATTGGGCTACATCAAAAGCAATTCATTTCAAACGTTTTCATAAACATAAATGCTATCATATTAAAAATGATGAAATGGCATCATATGCGCTGTTTGGACTTTATCAGGGTATAGAAAGATATAATGGCAATTATACATTTATTACATATATTGAATCATATATTAAACATGAACTTCAACAAGGTATGTCGAAATTAATACCGATTAATGCATTACCGAAAACATTTTTGAAAAAAAAGAAAACCATTGAAGAAAATAATAAATTATACAATATTTATTTGAAACCTTTTTATATTGGGTTTGATAATTATCTGATGGAAAATACAATATACAACTCTGTATATTCCCATAAAAACAAATGGTTGAACGATGAGGACGAATTGATGTTTCAAATCAGGATTTGGAAGAAAATACGTGAACTCCCTCCATTCCAAATGAGAATAATGTATTATAAATATTCGAATGATTTTGAAATGTTACGTTCAAATGCTGTTATTGCTGAATTGATGGGTTATTCTACAAATACAATTCGTCTCAATTTAATTGATATAAAAAATAAATTGTTACCAGTTATAAATACAAAAATATTAAAATAATAATAAATCTAACAAAAATACATAAAAATTAAATAGTTTTACTCCCAAGAACCAAAATATTTTTATAAAATAAAGTCGGGTCAATTTTTTTTTTTGGACATTTTAAAAATGTCCATTTTTGAAAAACATCGATGGAGTTTTTGAAAAACATGAAAAAACGTGTTTTTAGACCAAAATGCTGTAAATACCAAAATTTTTATTCTAAAACGCGCTGCATAAAAAAATAAACATTTTGTGTAAAATGATTTAAGGGTTTTTTCTGGTTCTAAAATATAGAATGGATTTAGAACCAATTTTACCCAAAAAAACCCCTGAGTTTTTTTGCGAAAAATGCGCATTTGTATCGAGTAACCGTAAAGATTATAACCGTCATTTACTCACTCGTAAACACGTTCTCAGTGCGGCATCGAACCAAATCGAACCAAAATTACCCCAAAAAACCCCTGAGCATAAATGCTCACAATGTAACAAAATATACTATTCAAAAAGTGGAATATGGAATCATCGAAAAAAATGTATTAAAAATGACTGCACTAATGATCTACCAATACAACAAACCGAAAAACAAATTGATCAACATACAAAAGAAGGATTGAATGTAAATACATTGGTTCTCGATTTATTGAAACAAAACAATGAGCTACAAAAGCAACTTGTAGAAATGTCAAAACAAACTCGCGTTATCAATAATACGACAAATAATAATAATACGCAAAATAATCAATTTAATTTGAATGTCTTTTTGAATGAGGAATGTAAAGACGCTATCAACATAGTTGACTTTGTAGAATCCCTAAAAATCACGGTAAATGATTTAGAGCAAACCGGTAGACTCGGATATGTCCAAGGTATAACGCGAATATTCGTAGAAGCATTAAAACAGTTGGATGTTACAATGCGTCCAGTACATTGTACAGATATCAAACGAGAAACAGTATATATCAAAGATCAAGATAACTGGGAAAAAGAAAACAATGAAAAAACGAAATTGAGAAATGTTCTCAAAAAAATTGCAAGAAAAAACCTGAAAATGCTTCCTGAATGGCAAGAACAAAATCCGGATTTCCGTTATTTAGATACACCTGAAAACAATGAATTTATACAGATTTCTTTGAATTCACTAGGTCCAGAAACAAAAGAAGAACAAGACAGACAAGAAGACAAAATCATCAGGAACGTTCTCAAAGAGATTATTGTTGATAAACCGCGTAAAAGTATCGAATAATATTGTAAACAATAAAAATATATATGTTTTTATTGTTTATGGAATCTAATAAAAATGCTTATTTAAGTATGGTATTGCTGCAAACCACCAAAAAAATGAAATAACTACTAAAGTAACATAAACTGTATATTTTTCATTATTTATTGAATAATCTGTTCTTATATAATATTTAAAAATTATGTATAAAATTCCTAATATTAATGGTATTAATGAAATTATAAATTTCGAATTATAATTATATTTATATTTCATATAATTATAAAAGAAAAAATATTTAACCTTTGCACATTTAGACTGTTGAAGACTAAGCACTAGTTTTTACAGGAATATCTTTTGGTTGACGACGACGACGAACTTGTGTAAAACCCTCTTGTTCACCTCCAGTGGCTTTTGGTGGACGTGGACCAGTATTATCGCGTGGAGTACGGTATTTTCTTGGAGCAGACTCACGTGGTGCACCATCAGCTACACGGTTTACACGACGAGTTTCACACATCAATAGACCACCCTTAATACCGGAAATGTCACTAGCTTGGTATTCGTGTTGTTCACCAGTTGATTTAGTTAGAGTAAATTCAACATATTCACCTTGAATTAAATACTTGTATTGTGAATTTACAACCTTAATAGATGAATAATGAACAAAGATATCCTTACCGGCTTGCTCTCCGTCACTAACAGTGATAAAACCATAACCAGCTTTATTATTAAACCATTTTACTTGACCAAGTAGTCTTGCAGATTGAACGTCAGAAGTTGTTGCCTGTGTAGAAGTCATATTATACCCAGTATACAATATAATATGTCATTTGTTTATATTGTTTCTTTATAATTATTAATATCAAATGCATTCAATATGGCATTATAATTGGGTCGGTCTTTATATTTCAGATTATAACAGTATTCTAAATAATCATGTATTTTTTGATTTATTTTTAAACATATGGGTTTTAAATAATCCCATGATTTGAGATCGAGACGTTTTTTATTTTTATAATGATGAATAGAGAGCTCATCGTGTATATTATTATCCAATTCGTTATTTGGTATGGATTCCCATGGAAGTTCTCTACAATACATAAATAAATACATATACCCGATCGATATCAAGTCATCGCGTCTACTGGGAGAGATACCATTATGAATATTATGGCTAATATATTTCGGAGTACCAATAATGGCATCATGAGAACTTTCATCAATATGTTCTCCGTTTTCATGTACATAAAATACGGATAATCCGAAATCTATCAAAAAAAGTTCTCCATTTTTAAGCATAAAGTTTTGTGGTTTAATATCACGATGAACAACATATAATTTATGTATAGATTCCAATATAACAATAGACTGTAAAAATATTCTGTTGAGTTTATCTATTGATATATCGTTATTTGATTGAAGATATTGGTATAATGATGTATCATAATAGGTCATTACTAAACATGTATTATCTAAATGAAGACCATACCAGAAAACGATTGGTATATTTCGAGAACCATGATCATATAAATATTTCAATACAGTTGTTTCATGTTTTAATAATTTGATGGACGTTCTCGAATCTTCGGTTTTTATTGCAACTTGTTCGTTTGTTTTCTTATAAATACCTTGATATACTATACCAAATTTCCCATTTCCGATCTTGTTTTGTATAATATATTTATTTTTAATATTCATTCAATAAAATATCAAGAATATATAAATGCAATTAATAAAATATATTGATAATTTTTTAGATAGATTAGTTCCATATTATATTTATGGTATTATATTTTTTCATGTAGCTTATGTTTTATTATTTATAGGATTGTTTCAATTCAATAGAGAGTTTTTGAGTATTTTAGATATATCAATACAGACATTTATTTGTATATTTTTGATAATAAGATTCAATCCGTTTCGAAAACATATATTAAGACCAAGTGATGCACAAATAATATTTGGTAGCGCCACATTTTTATTACTGAATTTAGGGTTTGTGAAACTTTTTAATAAACAATTATTGAACAATGTGGAATCTATTGTAAAACATAAGTAATATTGATAACATAAAAACTAATTATAAATTATATGAAAACATATTGATATAATTTATAAAACAACATCATGCCAGAGTTCGATGTTAATGAAATATTCGAAAATGCAATGAAAGACCCTGAATTGTTCTCGACATTAGATATCGAAAAACTACTAGAAAACATAGAAAATGAAAAAAATAATTATTTAGATGGGAAAACAATGCTGTCTATCAATAACGAAATATATGAAAAAACGAATCAACTAGAATCATGTGATCGCCAAGAAATATGTAATAAACTAATCGGATACCGTTATGTAGATGAATTACATGAATTACATAAGGGAAAACATGTAAGATGGATACGTTTATATAAAGACGATTCGCAAATAAACGATATCAAGCTAACAAACGGAGGAATAGTAACAGATATCAAATTCATGAATAACGGGACACATGTTTTATGCATGAATTCCATGCGGAGATTTATACAATATAAATTTGACGAATGTCTGACGTTTCAGAAATTATCAATAGATGAACAATTGATTTTAATGGCATATGAACATATCGAAAAAGAATCTTAAACACCAGTAGATCCAAATCCACCGTCATTGCGTTCAGTTGACGATAGGTCAGATTCATCTACAATAACAACATAAATAGGACATAAAGTAGGATGACAAATTTGTAATAGACGAGTTCCTTCCTCGACTACGTATTCAGTATTTGAAAAAGAACGGAATGCGCCGATAAGAGAACCACGATATCCAGAATCAATAATACCAGTATGATTTGCCAACATAAGAGGTGTTTTTGAAATACTGGAACGAGGATATGCAGTAAATGCACATGTAGTAAGTGTGTCCTTTGATGTATTACAATAAACCATTTCGGTTTTGATTTTCATATCGACGAATTTAGATTGGTATTGTGTATCGAATACAGTCTTGGTTGGAACAAATACATCGAAACCTGAATCCATAAATTTGTTTTTTAGAAAATTATTATTATGGGATTCAATAGCAGGTTCATATTTTGCGCGTAGTTCGGTGTCTTGAATTGCTAGTTTTAGAATAGCGAAACCATTGATACAGTTTGTAGTTTTACAAAGATTTTTATAAATAGAGAACAAATCGAAAGATGCCATATGTATTTATATATGGGAAATCTTTATATCAGTAATATTTTTATTATAAGCATTTTACACAATTGAAGATACTGTTTGAACCATAGCACCCCCTACGGGGTGCCTGTTTCAAATCTTCAATGGTATAAATTAAAAAATAAATGATTATAATATATGGACTATTCAGTAATTAACAATAAAAACTTAAATTTGGTAAATGAATTTAGAGATTTAATTGATATTGATGAAGATTTAGCAATTCAATATATAGATAATATTTTGGGAGTATTTTTATCAAAAGAACCAGATAATACCGGAGTAAATATGTTAATGTATGCTATTATATTTAAAAAAGAAAAATTAGTAAATAGAATGATTGAAAAAAATGTGGTTGATTTAAACCATACTACTACTAATTTTGGCGATAATGCATTAATGGTATCTTTAAAAAAAAAAAGTTATAAAATCGCATTGAAAATATTAGATACTGGAATAACTAACCTAGCACATATAAATAATGAAGGCGAAGTAGCACTAGATTTTATTAAATTCGAAGGTGATATTAATAAAGATCCAGATAAAAATGAAAAATTAGAATTAATGTTAAAATTATTATATTTTTATATAGAAACCGATAATACAAATAGTAAATTACATGAAACAATAGATTATATTTGTAAACAACCGGAATTAATAAAGAAATTAAAAGAAAAATTAACCAAGAAAAAAAGTATGAATATAGATATTAAAAAATTTATGGACAATGTAAATTTACACGATCCAAAATCAATGTGTTCTCAACCAGTAAATGCTAATTCAGGTGTATTAGTGAAAGGTGTAGAAGTATTTTCAACTCCTATAGAAAACCAACAAGAATCAAAGTCAAAGACAAAAAAAAAAGAATTAACAGCAAAAAACTTAAAGGCGAAACCTACAGCAATTGGAATACCAGAAACTGATGATTATATTGACGAAGATCATGATGATGAAACTGTATTTTTAATGCCAAGACGTAGTTTTTCTGGCGGTAAAAGAAAAACCAAACGTAATAAAAAAATTGAATAATCCCACCTGTTTATCAATATCCATAAATATATTGATAAAATGCCAATAAAAGTACTTTCAGAATCAATCCATAAAGACGAAATTTATGAGATAATCGATTTATATAATAAAAATAATATTGGTCTTCCACTAGAAGTATTACACCGTTGTGAAGGAGGTTTTCAAATAAATAAATCTGATTCATCTAACCAAACATCTATAGACGCAAACGATAAAATAAAACAACTAAGATGGTCAAAACGATATTTGAAGCCATACAAACACTATGAAGGTTTCACTGAATCTGAAGAACTTTTGTTGTTTTTATCTATGAAAAAAGTATTAGGTGAAAACGTAATATTCGAAATATAAATATTTTATACATATGTTTCGCGACATAATGGACATTTATCACAACGGTCAGAACAACTATTACAAATAAAATGTGTACAAGTAGGAACGATCAATTTGGCTGAATCCATGGTTTCATAACAAACTGGACAATCCTCTTTTTTATCAGATGAATCATAATATTCACGGAATTTTTGTTGCATTTTTTCAAACAACAACAAGTATTTATCATGCATTTCTCTACGTTCTCTACGCATTCTTCTTCTTAATATATTATTATTTCGAAATTGATCTTCTAGTTGTTCAATAGAATTATCAAGACATGATTCCAAATCTTTGGTTGTAGTTTCAAGTTCTTTATTACGTTTTATTAATTCTTCCATTTTTGTAAGTGCAACTGGGAATGGAATGTGTGATTTATAATAATATATAAAAATGACAAAATTCAGATCATCGACCGAATAATCTTCTGAATCATCGCCATAAATATCATGATCAAAAATATCCATATATGACATTTTTCTATTATCTATAACAAGTTTATATTTATCAAAATAAGTAAAGAAATGATTTTTAAATTCTTCTGAATCAGGTAATTCTTGTTCTGTATATACATTTTCATTGATAATGTTCTCATCAATGGATGCTATACTATAAGCTAATACTTTTTTAGGAATACGTAAATTATATGTATGATGTTTATATGTTTTATTTGGTGTAATACATTCTAATTTATACTCAAATAATAAAGGATAATGGCGTTCAGTAACATAACTAATAAAATCATTGAATGCATTCACAAATTGATTATGACGTGTCTTTGGCATGGTTTCGATGGTTGTTTTTATATATTGTAATAAAAATATATAAAAATCTATTCAATTTTTTATCCCCGCATAATTTTGTATTCTTTCCAACTAATTTTCTTACCATCGATCTTTTCAGGTTTGGATTCAGATTCATATTGTTTATCTAGGTTTTCACCATGTTTGATAGCACTATCAACATATAATTCTTTCAAAAGTCTACCCACCATAACAGATCCTTCATGCTGATCTACTTTACCATCCTCGATTAATTTGAGAACAATCAATAGTTTTGTCATAATAGTTAAATCCAATTCATCCTTGATAAGACGGTTAAATATATCATTATAGTTGGTAAACAAGAACGAGCATTCGTTCTGGCATAATTGCTGGAAATTTTCATTATTTAGTGCACGCATTTCTTTATGCGTAGTTTTCATGCGATCCATCTTACGAATATCATCACGTATTAGAACACTATGTTTAACTTTACGAATATGTTCTGTGTTATTCTCACAATCACTTTCTTTGATAAGTTTATCCAAATTTAAACGTTCTTTATTGTTTAGATTAGCCATCTTATTATATTATAAATACTATTTTTTATGTATATTTTGAACCAATATACTTTTATAAGATAGTTTAGCAAAACCAATATAAAAATTCATGTATGCATATTTTTATCTTCTAAATATGTATATAAAAGAAATGAAAATGAATCCACGGTATGTAATTATATGTAGTGTAATAATACTTTTTATATTTTTTATAACTTTTTTTTCGTCAAAAACGTTTACTCCTTATGATGAGAAAACCGTTTTTTCACATATGTATCCATATGAAGGGTTTGAACAATTTCATCGTAAAACAGAATATACTTTGAACTCAACCGGTAAAGATGATAGTCTTAAATCATTTTTGATTGACACTGATTCATCGGACTGTAAAAAAGTATATGGCTTAGACGGTTTATTTTGTAGTCCAAATGCAAAAAGTGAAAAAATAGATATTTTTAGTGACTTAAAAAGTGATCCAACTTGTTCTGGAAATAGTTCCGGATTATCAAATTCGAGAGGAGCATTATGTTTAGATGCTACACAACTTAATTTATTAAGAACCCGTGGTGGCAACCAAGCAGGGCTACCATCACAAATAGGTAATTAAATATTATCAAATGTTTTCATACAATCAAGACAGTAATAAATAGTACGACTTTCATCATAACTAATGTCAATAGAATCACGTATAATATGATGTTTACAGTTTTTTTCTATATATTGTTTTATAAGTTCTAGGATCATATTATATTCTTCGTTTTTTAATTCAGTGGGTAAAGATTCCAAATTAGACTTGGCTCTCATCATTTGATCAATATCTTGATTATTGGATTCCATGAAAAAAATAATATATATATTGGTATATTATTTTTATATTATTGTATATTTATATATTTACACCTTTGTAAAGGTGCTTAAGAAAGTTATGTTTTAGTTTGTCTTGCTGTATACACCTTTGTCAAGGTGCTTAAGAAAGTTATGTTTTAGTTTGTCTTGCTGTATACACCTTTGTCAAGGTGCTTAAGAAAGTTTTATTTTATACGTACATAGCTAACATACTTTGACTCATTTTATCATTACTTTTGATCAATATATCAACTTCTTTTTTAGTAACTGTAAAAGGGAATGTAACTTTCATGTCCAAGTCTTTACCCAATATCTTGGAGTCAGGTTTCATTAGCCTGAATAAATTGAGTTTTGTATAAATAATTTCCAAACAACGTTTCAAATTACGAACACCAGACTCTTCACTAGTAAATGCCTTGTTTGAAATAATATATTGAACAGTTTCATCAGGAATGATAATATCATCATTTTTGAAATTGACTTGCTCTGTAATCTTAGGAAGTAAATAGTCACGAGCAATGATGGTTTTCTCTTTGGCATCATAACCCTTAGTTTGAATTCTATACATTCTATCTCTCAAAATAGGATTGACTTTATTTTCGTCATTATAACTGAAAATAAACAAACATTTACTCAAATCGAAATCGACTTCTGAAAAGTACTTGTCATGGAATTGTGAATTTTGAGATGTATCTGTTAAATGTGTCAAAATACCAACGATTTCTTCACCACGAGGCGTCTCACTAATTTTATCTAACTCATCAAAATAAATAACAGGATTCATGCATTTACTATCGATCAGGATTTGCACGATTTTACCCCATGTACTACCCTCATAAGTATAGGAATGACCTTCTAGGAAACTAGCATCACCAGTACCACCTAGTGCAATGAAAGTGAATTCTCTACCAAGGATTTTACTAATACCCTCTTTTACAAGTGATGTCTTACCTGAACCAGGAGGACCAGTAATAGCAATCGCGGAACCCATTGCGCCAGGATTTGATATCCATTGACCAATCATTTGCATAATTTGCATTTTGGCATCTTCGAGACCATAAACACAATTATCGAGATGTGTCTTAGCATTTTCCATGAATTCTTGACAACGATCCATACCATCTTCCATGCGTACAGTGAGAGATTTATAAACACCGAACGGGATTTTCATAAAAGTATCGACCCAATTTTTGATTTTATAATATTCGTTGTCACTTGGATCCATCGATTTCAACACATTTAATTTTTGCATGGCAATAGCTTTGAATTTTGACGGCATATTTGAATCCAATAACATGAGTCGATATGGTTTTTCGATATTCATATGACTATTGATATCTTTCAAATCTTTCATAATACGGAGTTGTTCCTTATTAGAGAGCTTCTTTTTGAAATAATCATATTCGTTTGTTTTTTTGTCCGCATTATTGATAAGTGAATGATATGTTTTTACATTTTTACTACGGGCTTTTTTGACTAATTCTTTGATTGATTCATCACACTCTTTTACAGCATTTTTTAGGATTTTACTATTTGGCTTTTTAATTAGTTGTGCAGTAAGTGTTTTTTTGGTTTCAACGAGTTCAATATATTCTTGTTCGACATCTGTTAAATCTTCTTTTTCTGATTCAACGGTTGCATCTTTTTTATCTTTTTTGTCTTTCTTGTTCTTAGATTTTTTGTCTTTCTTTTTCTTGGATTTTTTATCAGATTCATCTTTAACTTGTTCTACTTTTTGATAATTTTCTTTCATGAAAGCTTCTTCATCGTCACTATTACATTCTACATCTTCATCATCTTCAATAAATTCATCTTCAGGATTATCCATAGCGAAGACAATATTATAAATTCCGGTTTCATCTTCCTCTTCCTCTTCCTCTTCTTCAATATCTTCATCGTCTTCAATATCTTCATCTTCATTTGATTTCTTATACTTTTTAGATTTTTTAGATTTTTTAGATTCAGATTTTTTAGTTTCAGATTTAGATTTTTTAGTTTCAGATTTATTCTTTTTTTGTGGTTTTTTGTTCTTAGAATTTTTAACTTTTTCATCCATATATTTTGATGGAAACATTTTAGAAAGTAATTTTTGGAATTTATCGTAACTAACAGTTTCTTCTTCTTCGTTCTCATCTTCATCTGAATCATCATCTTCTGATTCTTCTTCGTCATCAGAATCTTCAGAATCATCTTCAGTATCTTCCCATACTTCTTCATCATCATCTTCGTCATCTTCGTCATCTTCTTCTTCGACTACTTTTGATCTTCTTTTTTTACTAGGAGGTTTATAAGAAGAATCACTGGTTTCATCCTCAGAAATATTATCAAGAATTTCTAAAATATCTTCATCTTCCGAATCAGAATCTGGTGCATTTTTTCTTAATCTTGTATTTTTTGAAACATTCTTGTTTTGTTTCTTTTTTTTATCAGCAAGAAGTTGTTGTTTTGTGTTAGATGGCATTTTCAATTGTAACAAATAGTAATAATAATACCATAAAATAATACTATTTTTATAATTCAATTTTTTACAAATTTATTTTTTTGATAACAAATCGTATTTATAAAGTATAAAAAATATTTCAATTATTATAATGGAGAACACTTTCGATACATATGTTATAAATCTTGATAAAGACACTAATAGATTAGAAAAAATAAATGATTATTTAGATAATTTTATTAGAATTCCTGGAATATATGGAGAAGATGAAGATTTCATAAAAAACAACGATATATTTTATTTAAGTAGATATTTATGTCCTAAGTCAGTATTGGGTTGTTACATGAGTCATCGTTTAGCTATAAAAACATTTTTAGAAACTTCAACAAAAGAATACGGATTAATATTAGAAGATGATGCAGAACCACGTTTTGAAAACTATATGGAAAAAATAAATGAAAGCATACAAAATGCACCGAGTGATTGGGATATAATCAAATTGGATTATTTACCAAAATATAATATAATTAATCAAACAACTTATACAAAATACCCATCTCTCATAACAACTGCATATATAATAAACAAAAAAAGTGCAGAAAAAATAATGAAACAAAAAATGATTTATCATGTAGATATTCAATTTAATTTTATGGGATTGAATATTTATAATAATCCTGAAATAATTTTTGAACAAATATGGGATTATCAAAACAACTCAAATAATCGAATTAAATCATTTTATAATTTTTGTGGTTATGAATGTTGGAATTTCAAAGCAATACGCATTTTTGAAAAAGAATATACATTTGGCGACTTAATATTATTATGGTTTTTGTTGTTTGGGTTTGTTGGTTTTTTATTGATTACTAAAAACACCATTAACATTTTTGAAAATATCAATAAAAATCCAAAAGATTTTATTCAAATTGAAAAAATTGAATTACAATAAAAATATATAAACAGTATAATATAGATATATTAGAATGGCAGCTTATAAAACCAAACTGAATGAATTCAAGAATCCATCTAGGATTATTGGGGTTCAATTTAGTATGTTATCACCCGAAGAAATTAGGAAAAATTCGGTGGTAGAAGTCACTTCTCGTGATACATACATCAATAACAAACCTGTAATTGGTGGTTTATTTGATCCAAGAATGGGTGTATTAGAACCTGGATTAATTTGTCCTACGGATGGTTTGACATATATTGATACTCCTGGTTATTTTGGTCATATTGAAATGGCGCGCCCTGTATTCTTTATTCAACATATAAAAGAAATAATGAAAATATGTAAATGTGTATGTTTCAAATGTAGTAAATTATTAGTAAATAAAAATCAACATAAACACATATTGAACAAGAATTCAGAAGATCGTTGGGAATATGTATCTGCTGCTTCCACTAAAGTAAAACGTTGTGGAGAATCCATTGAAGATGGTTGTGGTTGTAAACAGCCCGATAAAATCAAACTCGAAGGATTTTCAACAATCTATGCTATTTGGGAAAACATCGAAACAGAAGGTGAAAATGAAAGTAAAAAAGTAAATATTCGTCTTACACCGGAAGTCATTTTGAAAATATTTAAGCGTATTTCAGATGAAGATATCAGTTTCATGGGTTTCAGTCCAGTGTGGTCTCGTCCAGAATGGATGGTTTGTCAAGCACTTCCTGTGCCACCACCAGCCATGCGGCCATCGGTAAAGCATGATGCTCAACAACGAAGTGAAGATGATTTGACACATATTTATAGTAATATTATTAAAACCAACCGCGACTTAGCGGACAAATTAGCTGCAAATGCATCGCAAAATGTAATTGAAGGATTAAGTACGGTTTTACAGTATTTTGTTGCTATGATTGTGAACAACAAAGTAAAAGGTGCTGTTCCAATGGCACAGCGTTCTGGACGTCCTTTACAGTGTATTATGGGTCGTTTGAATAGTAAAAATGGTCGTATTCGTGGTAACCTGATGGGTAAACGTGTAGATTTCAGTGCTCGTTCAGTTATTACTGGTGATCCGAATCTATCATGTCGTCAGTTGGGTGTGCCGACGAAAATTGCTATGAACTTGACGAAGCCTATGAAGGTGAATGACCGTAATCGCGACTTTTTGATGAAATTAGTTCAGAATGGACCTGAGGTTTATCCTGGTGCTAAGATACTCGAAAGACGCAATGGAGAAAATATCTCTCTACGATATGTTGACCGTGATTCTATTAAGTTGGAAAACGGTGACATTGTACATCGTCATATGATGGATGGAGATGCGGTTTTGTTCAATAGACAACCGTCTCTTCATAGAATGTCTATGATGTGTCATATCGTGAAGATTATGAAAAAAGGTGACACTTTTAGAATGAATGTGGCTGATGAACTTGCGTTAGCAACAGGGAGCGTGAAAAGCGTGCTACTCCCTAGTTTTTAGGAAACTTGGTGTTTCTTAAAAGCAAAACACCTTGATGCGGGAAAACCTTAAAGTTATCACTACCACTCACATATGGAAACATTCGTGAGGAACTCGGTTAATAGCCGAACCCAAAGGTAAAAATGTGATAAATGATTATTTCAATTATTGAAATATGAAATAGGCAATCCGCAGTGTTACTATCTAAGTCCGTTTTATTGAAAAATAAATGATAGGATATGGTAGGCATTCAACGACTGAACGGGTGTTGGTCAACAATGAAGAGCTAATCACTCGGAGTTGGCTTGAGATACAGTCTGCTCCTGATTCGAAAGATCAGGTGAGCATTTCGCTGCATAAATGCTCTGTAAAACACAACGACAAAACCATACAATGCCGATCGACTATAATCATCCCATCCGGGTCGGCAACAGGGAGCGTGAAAAGCGTGTTACTCCCTAGTGAATAAATCAATAAGTATTTAGTAAAAAGTATTTAAAATAATTTCTTTAGATAATTTAAATGGTAGACGATACAAAACCTTTAGATGAAACTCAAAAATGTTGTTCAAAATGTGGTATATTAAAACCACTCGATAGAATAGTTAAAAACCGAAATATTTGTAAAGATTGCTGTAACGTAAAGAGGCAAGAAAATTATAATGCAGTTGTAATATCGAATGAAAACAATAAAACTTGCTCAACTTGTAACCAATCCAAACCTGAAAATAGTTTTTTGAAAAATCGGATAATTTGCAAAGATTGTAATAATGAAAAGCGTCGGAATAAATACAAAACAAACGAAACACATCGTTTAAAAGCTATTCAAAACGCTACAGAATTCAAACAACAGAAAGCAGAAGAACGAAGAAAAAAGAAACTAGAAGAAATAGGTGAAGGAAACAAGAAATGTAGCATTTGTTTCAAAATAAAACCTTCTAAAAATTTTCGATATAATAGATTGAAATGCAGAGTATGTGAACGCGATGACCCATTATGTAAATTCAAGCGAAACGTAAGAAGTCGTGTTTATATAGCCTTGAAACAAAATAAGGAAATGCATACTATCAAATATCTTGGTTGTACATCATCAAAATATCTTGAATGGATATTGTCGTATGACAAAAGATATACTCTTGATAACTGTGGAACAGAATGGCATATAGACCATGTTATTCCTTTATCGAAATTCAATTTAGAAGACAAAGAAGAACAACTAATTGCATTCAATTGGAGAAACACTATGCCTTTATCCCCAAAAGAAAATCTATCGAAAAATGCAAAAATAATAAAACCACAAATTGAACAACATTTGAAATATTTGAAGGAATACCATTTAAAAAATAATATAGAATTACCAAAAATATTTATTGATTTATTTGCGAAACACCTTGATGCTGGGACGCCCTAAAGCCTTTCACTACCACTCACTACAGGAAACGTCTGTGAGGATCTCGGTTAATAGCCGAACGCCGATGGTAATAATGTGAAGGATAGTATGGGTAATCAGCAGTGCTACCGTCTAAGTCCGTTATGGTAGGATATGATGGGCACTCAGAGACTGCTGAGGTGTTGATGAACAATGACGGATTAGCCATCCTGAGTTCGTTTAAGGTACAGTCCTTCCCCTTTGGAAACTTAGGGGGTGTAGTATATTTAGCCTGGAAAAAAATAAAATAAAAACATACAAAAAAATCCAGATCATTTATGCTGCGAAAAGTTTGATGGCGATGAAATGAATTTACATGCACCGCAGAACACACTAGCGGAAACAGAATTAAGACATTTGGCAGCAATACCATACCAAATTATCAGTCCATCCGGTAATGCACCTATTATTGGTATATATCAAGATTCATTATTAGGATCTTATAGATTCACAAGACCCAATATCAGCTTCACACCAAGAGAAGCAATGAATCTATTGATGATGTATCCAAAAGTAGACGTAGCAGCATTACGCGAAGCAGGTAATAAAATAACAAATTTCGATATATTATCACAAATATTATCACCAATAACATTAAAATACAAAACAAGTCTATTCGATGATGACAAAGACCAAATGAAGGACTCCAACAACGTCATGGAAATACGTAATGGTAAATACATCCGAGGTCAAATGGAGAAGTCCACGTTAGGATCAACTACAAAAGGTATTATTCACCGCATATGTAACGATTTCGGAAATATGCAAGCATCATTATTTATAGATGATTTACAAAACGTCGTTACAGAATACATGAAAACAAGTTCATTCAGTGTAGGTATCAGTGATTTAATAGCAGACAGAAAAACCCAAGACGAAATCATAAAAATCATCGTAAAACAAAAACAAGAAGTCCAATCACTAATCGAAAAGCTCCATTTGGGAACATTCGAAAACAATTCAGCATTAACAAATATGGCACAATTTGAACAAAATGTAAATAATATATTGAACGAAGCAACCAACCAAGCCGGTAGTAAGGGTCGTAAATCATTAGCAAAAACAAATCGTTTCGTTATGATCGTAAACTCGGGTTCAAAAGGTACACCAATCAATATATCACAGATGATTTCTTGTTTAGGTCAACAAAACGTAGATGGTAAACGTATTCCTTATGGTTTTGATAGTCGTACACTCCCACATTTCAATAAATTCGATGATTCACCTCAAGCCCGTGGATTTATCGAAAATTCCTATATTTCAGGATTGACAGCCCCAGAGCTCTTCTTCCATGCTATGGGTGGTCGTATAGGTTTGATTGATACTGCATGCAAAACTTCCCAAACAGGGTATATTCAGCGTAGACTTATTAAAGGCTTAGAAGACCTCAAAGTAGAGTATGATATGACTGTCCGTAACAACAAGGGACGTATAGTACAATTTTCATACGGTGACGATCACTTTGACTCGACAAAGGTTGAAAATCAGTCAATTCCATTAACTGGTATGACAACTGAAGATATATATTTGTATTATGATATCATTGGAACAAATGATCAACATAATGATTTATTAGATGTATACAGCAAGGGAACAATAACAAGAATAAAGAGACAGCGTCCAGATACCCAAACAAAATGCAAAAAATATATCGAAAAGATGATAAAAGCCAGAAGACAGATCGTAGAGTCAGTATTCAAAAACAAAAGCGAAAATGCTGTAAAAATGCCAGTAGCATTTCAAAATATCATAGCGAATATTCAAGGTCAATTGAACTTGAATTCAAATTCGGTTGTCGATATTACACCATTAGAAGCTTTCCAATTGATCGAAGAATATTTCAACAAATTAAAAGAACTCAAATATTGTCAACCAACAGAATTATTTGAAATAGTTTATTACTTCTATTTGACTCCAAAAGATTTATTAGTAAATAAACGATTCCATCGCAAAGCATTAGTAATGTTATTAGAAACCATTATTTTGAAATATAAACAAGCAATTGTCCATCCAGGAGAAATGGTAGGTGTCATTGCTGGACAAAGTACTGGTGAACCTACTACGCAGCTAACTTTAAACACTTTCCACTTGGCTGGCGTAGCATCAAAATCTAACGTCACCCGTGGTGTGCCAAGAATAGAAGAAATTCTGAGACTTACAAAAAATCCAAAAAATCCATCACTAACCGTATTTTTAAAACCAATTGATGAAACAGAGCGTGATAGAGCAACACAATATGCTAATATGTTGGAACATACTAAACTAATTGATGTTACAAAATCAGTACAAATATGTTTTGATCCAAATGATAGGGCAACCACCATAATAGAAGACCGATTATTATTAGAACAATATTATGAATTCGAAGATATTGTATTGGACTGTATGGAACAAGATCAGGATGCAACTGGACAAAAATCAAAATGGATAATAAGACTAGAGTTCGATGCTGAAACATTATTAGAAAAGAACATAACAATGGATGATATTCATTTTGCAATTACAAATGGTCATGGTAATGATATTTCATGTGTATATTCAGATTATAACTCGGATAATTTGATTTTCAGAATTCGTTTGAATAGTAGTGTATTCAATAAAACCAAAAAGCAAAAAGGTATTCCTGATACATTAGATCAATCAGATGAAATATACATGTTACGTAATTTCCAAGAAACCCTTTTGAATAATATTGTATTACGTGGTATACATGGAATACGAAATGTTCTTCCTCGAAAATTACAAAACTATGTAGTAAAAGATGAAGGCAAATATTCACAGAAAGACATATGGATTTTAGATACAACTGGTACAAATTTATTAGATGTATTAGCATTTGATTTTATAGATCCATCACGCACATATAGTAATGATATCAAGGAAATATTCGATGTATTAGGTATTGAAGCTGCTAGACAAACTATTTATAATGAACTCTATGAAGTGATGGAATTTGCAGGTGTATATATAAATTATCATCATCTAAGTTTATTAGTAGACAGGATGACATCTACACAGAATATGGTTTCTATATTTAGATCCGGCATTTTGAATGATGACATCGGACCAATATCAAAATCCACTTTTGAAGTACATACAGAAGTATTATTGAATGCATCGAGACATGCTGATTTTGATCATATGCGTGGTGTATCAGCAAATGTAATGATGGGACAAATGGGTGTATTTGGTACAGGAAGTTTCAAATTGATCTTAGATATGGACAAAATGAAGAAAATGAATGATACCGATGTTGATATTCGCAATATAGACAATGAGATAGAAAAAGAGTTTGGTTTGATTGATGATAAGACAGATACATGTTCTAAACCAAATATAGAAATACAGAATAATATAACAAATTTGAAATATAGTGAAACAAATCAAACAGACGACGAATACGATATGGGATTTTAGATATTGATATATAAAAAATACAAACAAATATATTTTGTATTTTTTTATGTTTGTAACCCCATCAATATATTATTGACAGCATTTATTATTCTTATTCTAGGAGCTTTTATGTTAAATAAAAACATTAAGTTACGTAATTGTGCAATAGTATTATGTGTCATATATTGTGAATAATGTATTAAAATATTATTGATAGCATGTATAATAGCAAATCTATTTTGATTATTTTGATACATATACATAATATTATAAATAGCACTTTTTACATTTACATTCATATTGATTGGTTCAGGAACAGGTTCAGGTGTAGGAGTAGGTTCAGGAACAGGTTCAGGTGTAGGAGTAGGAACTGGCGCAGGCATAGGTGTAGGAGCAGGTGTAGGAGCAGGCTCAGGAGCAGGAGCAGGCATAGGTGCAGGCATAGGAGCAGGCTTAGGAAGAACATTCATTTCAAAATCACCTTGAACATTTCCAGGAGGAGCAGTATTCATAGTAATAATAGCTGCTTGTGTCTGAGTATTTATTGATATACCTATTGCAAATCTAGTACTGGATTTCCAAACAAGACATGTAAAATGTCCAGTTGCACTACTAAAACCAGGATTATTGAAATCATATTTCATAACTTCATTATACCAAGAATCGATACTTTTTTTAATTAATAACATGGCATCTGAACCATATCCTTGAAAATATGCCAAATTTTCACCATATAATTGATTACCACTGTGTTGGAATAAATTGTTATTAGATAATACAAGAGACCAACTTTGTGAAAAACTATAAATTGTATTATCCCATACCATGGGTGGTGATTGATGTTTTGCTCTATAATTATTTACATATAAAGCAATTTCATTTTCTTGATCGGGGGTCAATGATGGTTGTGAAATACTCATATTATAATATTTTGTTATAAAAAATATTCCTAAATATTTCGAAGCTGCAATTATGCTGTGTATTTTACAATTGTGTACAAAAAAATACAATAGTAAACTAATGGTTTTATTATATTAAAACACAACAAAAACAATATAAAAACAAATAACACTAAATATTGTGGGAACACCCCCCCACCGGGTTTAGCTCAGTTGGTAGAGCATTTGACTGTAGAGGTTTATTGATATCAAATTGTCACCTGTTCGATTCAGGTAACTCGGAAAAGGCGTTAGTGGTGTAGTGGTAACACACAACCCTTCCAAGGTTGAACTGGGGGTTCGATTCCCTCCTAACGCAAACATATAATAACAATGCCAATATTGTTATTATATATATTATCGTTTCAACGTAATTTTTATAGGATAGCTATTCAAATAATCAGTTATCGATACGACATGTTTATCATAATCAGGATCTTGACTCAATAATTCAAAACCACGTAATTCATTCATATGAAAACTACCGTCGATTAAATGATACGTTTCCATATCATTCGTGCTGTTTTCACCACCACATCTTATAAAATAAAATTTATCCATTGCAACATCACCACCTAAAACATACCAATCATATTGATATGTCAAATTCGCGATTTTGTTTGATGAAAACAAAACAATAGGTAATTTCATAGAAGATGCTAGTAACCATAAATCCAAATTCGTTAAAAAATAAGAGTCACTCATAATAATAGGTTGTAAATCAAGAATACCACCTTTTTTCAGTATTGATACAATATCTTTTTTACCTTCTATTGATAAAATCCCATGAAAATGCAAATTATAATTTTTATAATATTTTTCATATTCTTTTACTAATTTTATTTTGAGTGATTCAATAGACTCATCGATACCAAGATGTTTATTAATAACGTATAAAATAGGATAATAACTACATAAAATGGAGTCATTTATAATGATTTCTTTGGTATTCTCGGGAAAAATAGCGCGCCAATTTTTTCCATCCGATCCCGTATTTTCGAGAACCATAACAGGAGCACTAATACATTCACCAAAATCATCTAATTTTGTTGTATTTTTATTGATAACATGTTGTTTATTCAAAGGTACTTTTTGAATACGCTGATTATTATTCATGGGATTTGCAATATCGTAGTTGATATTTTGTATGTATTGATTCATATTATATGGAATTAAATTATCAAAATAACTACCAAATAATACACTTTGTAACAATAAGATCTCATCTTTATGAATAGAATAATCAATATTCGTAACATTTAAATAATGTTTTGGTTCAAAAATGAATGTGCGTATACGATTATATCTTAATAATTCATCAGCCATTTTACTGAAATAATATATTTTGTTGTTTTTACTATCGATCAAATTCTTACTAGGTAAACAAATAGTATTATTTTTTGTAAAACATATGGTTTTGATATCGTTAAAATTATTAAAAGAATTCAAGTCGCTTAGTTTTGACAGTGCGTCTTCACTAATTTCCACAAAAGACAAATGATCAGTCGTCAAATCGACCAATATTTTTATTATATTTTTCAATTTATATGTATATGAATATTCTACATTATCTATTATATCTATGATTTTCTTTCGAATATCTTTGTTTATGAAATCGTTCAATAAATTACGTATTTTTATGCGAAATGCCAAATAAAATTGTGTTTCAAGAGCTATATTACGAATCGTTTTTATACGAATTTCATCCTTTGTATCAGTGGTTGCCAATTTTTTATCTATTTGATGATATCCATTTTCCTTGTCCTTGTGTTTGTAACTAACCACCTCAATAAGATCATCGCCATATTTTATATCATTTGTTTCATATGGTTCGGCTAATTGTATGAATTGATTGGTTTCGGTTAAAATACCGACTATTAATCCATCTTCTACTAATCGCATTTTGGGTTTACATCTTATTTCACCATTGGTAACACTGTGCACCGCTGATAATTTCTTTATAGTAGTTTCATATGATAACCAAACAACATCATCAATGTATTTTATTTGTAAGTTATTAACATGCGCAGATGGAAACGTTGGTACGAATACAGGTTCATTGTCTACTTCTTTGTTTGAAACCATGACTCCTATTATTTTTCCACGATAATTCGATATCTGTTCTTTTATTACTAGTCCAGTTTGTTTCAATATATTTACCACACTGGCAGCTGATATATTTTGTTTAAATTCATATAATTTTATTTCATTTATATTTTTAGTTTTAGTTTGATATCCAGTTATACTAGCCTGTGGCTTACAATAGTTTTTCATACTACGTTTTATTAATTCAAAAGTCTCTAATAATATTTTTGGAGTATTATTATTTTTGAAAACTTTTACTGCACTATTCGTAGTTCTAGATTCATCACTAGTTGTTTTACCGTATTTATATATAGGTTCATAAAATTCTCCTTGTTTTAATAATAATATAGTGCCTTTTTTACGATTATAAAGTTCTCCAGTATAAGAATTTGTAGGACATAATATTTCAACATTATCTGTTATGTCATTATCTACGATTTCCATAATAATGAGATTCAATCCCCCTTCAAATAAAATAGAGTCGTTCATGGTAATTATATCCCATAAATAAGTATGATCAATAAATGAATCGGTGTCCTTGATATATTCTAGAAAGTTCTCATATGCTTGAATGGTATCTTTCAAAAATCGGTTTTGTGCAGGATTTTCAAGGTCTGTAAAACTATTATAAAACACGGTATTTTTATAATTTTCAACATGGATATCACTAATAACTTTGGATTTTATTTTTGTTTTATCAAATACAGATACTAGAGAACCATTGTTCGATTTCAAAAATATATCAATTGTCATGTTTTTTACCAAGATTTTACGAATGTTCTCAATAGTTGGAATAAAATCTTTATGATAATAACTATATACATCAGATATACACCCTAAAAATGATTGATGTCTCGTTTGTTCTACACCATATCTTAAAATGGGAGTTGCATTTGGTTTCAATACAGCCGCATTTTTTTTAGTAACAGCATCGGAGCTATCTGTCTTTAAAAACAATTCTACTGAAATCGGTAAAAATCCCCATCTATATTGATTGATCGGTACTTTATCAAATCCAAGAATATGTATTATATTTTTTACTCGTTGTTTTTGTTTTGGTTGTTCTTGTTCTTTATATTGATCCGTAGTGTCTACTGGACTTTCTTCGATGTTTTCATCCATTTGTTCTTTATATTTACTTTTTAATTCTTCATATAAATCGAATTCCCTTCCATCCCATTCTTTTAATTTATTATCAATATCAGTTTTTGATAATTTTTCATATTCTTTGAGATATTTTCTGATTGTCTCTACTAACTCACTAAAAGATGTTACTAATTGTTTTACTTTTTTTTCATTGTATTGTTTACCTGTACTTAAGTCTGTATCTTGAACACTACATTCTTTACGCCTACGTATTTGATATTCAGTGTTCATGTTTTTGAAACAACACGGAATACAAGTATTTGGGTCAGGATGAGCATCATTATCTAAAAATCCAGGACGATGTTGACGATAATTACCTTGTTTATCTTTGTGTTCTTTTTTATCTGTAAATTCGAATACATTCTTATCATCAACCGTTGTAATGCCATCACATTCTCCGTTTTTGAATTGTTCTTCAGTCATAGGCCGATTTTTTCTAATACACCAATATCTAGGACAAATATACCAGTATTTTTTATCGGTTTGTGTGCTATATGGTAATGCAACTTCATAAGATCCAGGGTATTGATCATCTATGTCTTGTTTTTCTTTATCAGTTAATATAACTGGTTGTCTACTTAGATTTGCAGGACATGCTCGACTATATGCATTGAAATTACCTTCTTTTTTTGATAAAAATAAAGTAGGTTCTTTTTCTTTCATTTTTTTGAAGAAAATATTAGCACCCCCGGTTTGTTTCTGTTTGTTTATGGTTTCAATAATGTCGTTTATTTCTTGTTTTTGATCCTTGATGTTCTCGTCATCTTCCTCGTCATCGTCATCCTCTTCAAACAATATACCATCATCATTGATTTCATCGTCATCTTGTTCGCCAACATCTTTATCTTTCTCGTTTTGATCATCATCATTGATTTCTTCGTCTTCCTCTTCCTCTTCGAACAAAATACCTCCTTCTTCTTCATCCTCCTGGTATTCTTCCTCATCCTCATCATCATCCTCTTCCTCAAACAGAATTCCTTCCTCTTGTATATCTTGATCTTGTAAACGAAACGGTTGTATATCAGGCATTATAACATTATCAACATGTGGTTCATCCTTGGTTTTTTGAATATTAGTAGACTTTTCTACTATTTGTGCTTTTGTAATCAAACTAGACTCGGGATATTGTGTTATTCTCAATAAACTATCAATATAAATATTCAAAATAGGCAAAAAATTAATATTATTTATATCGGATATCTCTATTAATAATTTGTTCTCAAATGGTATCGTACGAATTACCACAGGAAAACCAGGGTTCTCGGCAATATCAACCGTTTTATTAACAAATTGACCACCAATACGAATATGTTGATTCAAATAATCCCTTAGTTTCAAGATAGCTTCATCTTCTGACATAATAAAATTTACTTTCAATGCTTCAATAACATTTTTTTCATTATCATTTTTTTTAAAAATATTAGTTATCATAGCGTCAATTGCATCCATTTTTCTATAATTTTCTACACGTTTGTATTTTAAAATAGCCCCCTTATCAATGTTTTTATCAATAATTTCGAAAGCAGTAGATAAAAAATTAGTATATTCAGATAGTTTTATTTCATAACGATAATTGATCAAAAAATTATATTCGATATTAATTATTTCTATGAAATCATTGTCTATTGCCTCAAACATTGACAACATATACCCATTTGATTCTAATAAACGATTGATTTTTTCAATAATTGGATTCAAAACCGTTTTCAATATATTTTCAACAAATTCGGGTTCGACTGGCTCATTGAACTCAGAACGAACAATAACATTTCCATTATAATCAATATCCATGTAAACCGCGATAGGAACATTATCAAACATATTTTGTATATAAAAATGAAGACGATGACCTTTACTGGGCTCTTTCGATAAGGATGTTATTTTAGCTTTAGTTAAAAAAGGGATTTTCTTACCATTTTGTGTTCGGTTTTTAGAATATAACCGATAAATAGCCTCACGACGAGCACCCGGATTGTATTTAATAAATGGTATTTCAGTATTTACATGGAATTGTTTGAATATAATATCTAGAGGTAAAACAGTTTGAAATTCTGGATGTAAAATTAAATGAAATGATTTGATACCCTTCTTAAGATAAGGAATATCATTTTTACGACTATAAAATACATTATAATATAAATCAATTACGTCATATATTTTCATTGTTTTTTCGGTCATTATCAATTGTGTTTGTTGTATTAATGTTTCTTTTGAATCCATCAAAGCATCTTTTGAAAGAATGTCCTTTTCTTTTAATAAAGGAAAATATAGATTAATTAGATATTCTTCGGATATATTATTGGAAATACCATAATTGAGAACATCATTTGCAAAACACACATAAATAGTGTTGTTGGTTATGTTACCATAATTCAATAACAAATGATTATCGAATGTAATGAGTTTATTGGTAGCAAGTGGTTCATATATGACATCTGGACCAGGTAATATTGAAAATGGATTAGCAGAGAATAAATAATCACGAGTATTCGAGAACTTACGTCCAATAGGAACTAATAAATCATACGTTTCTGTATCACTATCGATGTTATTATTCAATAATTGCATAAATGTTTCATAAGAATATGAATCTTTGTTCATTTCAATGAGTATCTTAGCTTTGTCGATCAGTGCATCAGTCAAAATATTCATTAAAAATTGTCCAGCCATATGTTTATTAAAAGCGATTTCACCATTATTTGTCATTTCTAAAAATGACCTTAGTAGATGGAGTTTATCTTTCTTTGTTGAGAACAAATATAATTCATCATATGATATATTGTTAATACCGAGTTCTTTTATTATTTTCTTTTTGATAATTCTGATCGAATCATCTTTATGGATCTGTTGGTTTGAACTAATAATTTCAGGTTGATCAATACTTAGTTGTAATCTTTCTTCTTCGCTAAATACTTCATCATCTTTTGTAATTTCCCTATTTTTTCCTTCAAAAACAATCATTCGTTTAGGTATTCCATTAGAATCTAGAAAACAAATTTTATATATGTCATTAGTGGGAATATTGATATCCATATCTAAATTTTGTTCCATATATACAATAAGGTATAATTTTTGTAAGTGTTTTTATATGTTTATAATAAATAAAATGAAAAAACGAGCACTTTTGATAGGGATTAATTATCTTAATATACCCGAGTACAGACTATCTGGTTGTATTGATGACATATGTAATGCAAGAAATATGTTGATCGATGCATATGGATATTACAAATCAAATATAATAATGTTACGTGATGATACTGAAAATCCGGTATTGATGCCTACTTATGAAAACATAATACGAGAACTAAATGATATTGCATCTAGTGATAGTGATGAAATATGGATACAATATAGCGGACATGGAACACAATTTCAAAATAAAACCGACAAATTGTTAATGGATGATGTGATCGTTCCTATTGATTTTTATAAAAACTATATTTTCGATTATGATATTTATAAAATACTACTAAAAATACGTGGTCGTGCTATTTTGATTTTTGATTGTTGCCATAGTGGAAGCATTGCTAATTTACCTTGGACGTTCACAGTAAACAACAAAAATATTATCACAACTAATAATAATACCATGACAAATCCAAATATATACTTAATAAGTGGGTGTAAAGATAATGAAACCAGTTCCGATGATTTTAATAGAGAAATGTCACAAAATGTAGGCGTATTTTCAAATGCATTGAATGAATGTTTACGAGATAGTAATCATCAAATTGATATAATGACGCTTTATAAAAATATATGTAAAAATCTGATAGCAGCTGGCTATAGTCAAAGTCCAGTGCTTTCTAGTAGTTCTAATACACCAAATCATGTTTTTTCAAGACATTGCGAACCAACTCCCAAGATCAATGCAATAATTACAAATTCGTTCAAGAAAAATACAATTCGAAATAGAATGAATTCGATAATAAAAAATATTTAGGTATATATATAAAATGGCTGGTGGTTTTCAAACATTCTTTATGATAATGTTGTTTTACATTTTATTATCTTATGTAATTGGTCCAATGTTCTTTTATTACTTTGTTAATAAATCATTATTGAGTGCTGGTAATGGATTTGTAGCAGGTAGTATATTATCTATTATTTTATGGTATACATTTGGCTCGAAAATGATCAATAAATAAAATAAATAAAATATATAAAAAATTGTATATATTTTAAGGTTTTTCATATAAACTACCATATGTATGAATAAAAAATACTTCAGGGCCACTATCGATTTCTATTTTTAAATTACATATTTTTTGATTTAGTTGCAAACTCTTTTGTAAATTTGATAAAGCTTCTTCTCGTTTTTGATCATATATAGTATTATCGAAACCTTTACTACCAAACATATTTGCGAAACCAGAAGCTATCCCGCGGACGATATTTATTGCACCTACTGTTGTAGTATGAATAATACCTTTTTCTGTATATGTAGGATCTTTATTTGTTTCCATCGAAAGTTTATTCAATGTTTTGAAAATAAATACTTTATCATTTCCACCATATTGTCTTTTTGACCTTTTTGATCTAGTTCTTGAATTTTTTATTTTTTTTCTAAATGTTTTCATATATATATTAATAATATTATAACTAGGCATCATAATAAGGGTTATCACGGATTTTCATACCACAGTATTCACGTGGTTCTTTTTTATAGTCAACTGGTTTATGGATACCGGCTTCTTTGGCTTCTTTTAATAAAAACTTGAAGTTATCCCAGAATTCGGTTTTATGTCCGATGGATTTTGTTGCAATATGAGATAATTCATGGATAGCCACAAAAGTGAGTGTATTTTCATCGATCAGGTTTTCGTTGTCGGCTTTTGTAGTATTAAGACAAAATGCTAATTTTTCGCCCTTGTTTTCACTATATGCAGTATATGCGCTAGTTGGTAGGGTTTCACTTATTTTTTTTGGATTAAAACCTGTAACGAGGCGTTTTACATTTTCTTGGTTTGGATATTTCTCACCGACATAATGAACGAGTTTTTTACAGTTCTCGGTAACGGTTGCTAAAAGATCCGCTGCTATTTTAAGTTTGGAACGTTCTCTTACACAATATTTATTACCATCAACTCCGGAAACAATACATTTTAATTGAAATTCGTCGGCATTTTGAAAATAAATGTAGATACATACTATCAATACGAAGCCAAACATAAAATAACCTAAAGTATCATATTTATCCATTTATATATAAATATGAACTTATTTTTTTGTCCAGGTACATACTTTAGTGTCTTTATTATATTGAGAACTACCTTTACATGTATTATCTATATCTTTTTCAGTAGCAGTCATACCAGTACAAGTAATAGTTGGCTCATTATTATATGCCTTAGGGTCTGCCACAGATGGTGTTCCTTTCATTGTCTTTTGACACTGTTGAATAAAACCAGTAACTGCTCTTTTTAGTGCATCATCGGCTGTTGTTGAAGATGCTGATTGTTTAACATTAACAACACATTCTGTTGGTTTTTGATTTTTATCATATGTATAGTGTCCTTTTGGTTTTTTATCATATATCAATGCATCACAATATTCTTTATTAGCAATTGGGCAAGATTGATCACCTTTAGCAAGCTCATTTGGGGTATTTAAATCGTTTCCTGTAAATTTACTATTTTGTTTGCATGTTGTATTTCCTTCTTGAAATCCTTCTAGACTTCTAGCGAAATTCCAAACAGTTTTTCCAGTAAAATGTAAGATCAACCCAAAAACTACTGCGTGAAATCCAGCAACAGTAAACTTACCAGCTTTTGGTGGTAATCTTACTAGAATGGCAGGTGTTAATATAAAAAATAAAAACGCGACATATAGACTAAATAACCAATGCATATTATATATAAATCTATTATATATAAATCAATATATATTTGTCTAAATATATTGATTTTGATTCAAAATGTTAAAATATTTATTCGGATTTCTTTTTCTTTTCTTCGTCTTCTTCTCCATTAGTATCTTCCATACCTTCTTTACGAATAGGTCTTGGCATACCCATTCCCATAGAAAGTTGCCAAACCATCTTATGAGTGAAGTGGAAAATCAAAGCAAAAACTACAGCATGTACGGCAGCAACGGTGAATTTACCGCCCTTTGGTGGTAGTCTTACTAAAACAGCAGGAGTTAGCACAAAAAACAGAATAGCAGCGTAAAAAGTGACGGCCCAGTTCATTTTATATATTATACAAATATAATATATAAATAATGAAAACCCCTAAATAATTCTATAATAATTAACGAGCACCAGCACCAAGTTCTAATGGAACACGTCCTAAATCTGGTTCAATGGTACTGTTATTCCAAGGTCCTACATCAGCCTTAGAAATAACAGGATCAGAACGTAATTGTAAGTTAGGATTACGTAGGGTTTGTCCAATGGTATCTAAACCAATATGGTATCCAGCTTGTAAAAGGTCAGGCATTAAGATATCACCCTTGTTCATGGCACTTGGGTTCAATGCGGACCATTGACTATTTTGATCCTTTGGTAATAAATCACTTGGATTGGCAACAGGTTGTAGAGCATATCCAGCACCAGCTACTTGTGGAGCAGGAGCAGCACTTACAGGTGCAGTAGGGACTGGAACAGATGATGCAACGGCTTTTTCGCCACTTGTAGAAACGCCAGTATCCATAGAGTCGAATAATTGTGTTTTTGAGTTAGAATAGAAAAAGATAGCAAAAACAAGAAGGAGTAATAGAATTAAATAAAGAGGGGTTTGTCCTTTTGGTAAAAATTTCTTAATTGCACTAGCGATGTTTTCAAACATTCTTCTTATATAAACGGTTGATAAAATTATTTATTGTATTTGATTAAAATATGTTGTTTACAAAAATTTGCTAAAATAGTTTGATTCAAAGTTTTAATATTTATTAAAAATACTATTCATTATCATTCTCTTCATCTAATTCTAAATCACTTTCATCGCTATCCGCAATATCATCCAACATATAAGTATTTTTTATACGTTTAACTTCTAAATAAGCAGAAAGTGCTAAATCTCGGGCAACCTTCGCTTTTTGACGGGCTTCTCGATACATTTCGTAATAAATATCATTACGTTTTTTAATTTGAATTTCATCAGCCTTTTCTAATTCTTCTAAATTAAATTCAACTTCTTCGATACCGTCAGTTTCAATGGGTGGTATTTTGTCTAAATTATCTTGGTTTGGATCGTTTTCAACAGTATTTGATTGGTTCTCAATTGTTTCATCCAATTGTGGCGGTTCTAGGTCTATTTTTATTTCATCGTTCTTTATAGATGGCAACGATGAATCCATGTTTTCTAAATATTCTGTTTCGATTGGTATATCAAGAGGGGTATCAACTACAATATCATTCTCTATACCAACATCCTCATGTACTAGGTTATCAATCGATGGTTTTGCATTCGATGATTTAGTTTTTATAATGCATTTTTCGAACAAGTCTTGTGGTTTCAAAACCATCATCTGTTTCATTTCCAATTCGATTTGAAAACTACGAGTGGAACATTTGATACCTTGTACTTCCAAAATCGTCATAATATTCGTTTTATCATTAATATTTTCCATAGGAACTTCGTTCTCATTTTCATCATAAATTTTCAATCCGATTTTTCCTAAAACAGTAGATATATTTGTACGAGCAATATAAAACTTACCAGATTTGAATATTTTCAATGGTGATGTGAAGTAGTTCTCAATATCATGTAATTCCATTTCACCATCGAACCATTTTTCGCGATTATTATAAATAAATTGCTGACAATTGTTCTCTAAATTTTCCATCCATTGAATAAAATTTTCGTCTTCGTTGGTAAAGATCAAATCAGTATAAAAACGTTTCCCTGCTTTTAAAATACCCTGTCTAGTTTTACATTTAGGAGGTTGAATATAAAGTGGCCCATTATTTACTAAACATTTTATAAAATAATTACCTCCGGTAACGGGAGCAGGTTTAGTTAATACTAATTTATTGAAATCAAATGGTTCACTTGTATCATAAATTTCACTCATTTTATGATATTCATATAAAAATGTTCTCGTTTTTATACGAATAAACAGTTTTCGTTTGTATATTTTATTAAATGTATTAGTCTAAATCAAATAAAAATCGATTAAAATATGAAAAATATCCGTGATACATGTATAGATTTCTTCAAAAATGAAGATATACGTAAAGATGTAAAAGAAATGTTGAAACCGTTCGCTCAAATAATGTATAATGAATTATATTTGTATATTTGGATAATTTGTTTTTATAATGTATTTTTAATTTTCATTGTTTTAGTCAATTTATTTTTGTTACTAAAATTAATTAGAAAATCAAACATTATACAAATAACATCTTTTGATATTTAGAGGATTTTAGAAATAAAATATATAAAATATATATAATGCCAAAAAGAAGTAATAGAAAAAGTTCTAAAAGAATGATTGGTTGCAGTATGTTTGGTGGTAATGGTGCAGCTGAATATGGCGTAGCCACATATGGAGCAGCAGGCCAACAACATGCTGGACAAGGAAATTTAATAGCAATGAAAGGTGGTAACCCTGAAGATGTTGGTGGTGATCCACAAGAAGGTGGTAATACTGTTATTGGTAACTTACTAGTTCCAGCTGGTTTATTAGTTGCTAGCCAATATGCATCGAGACGATCTAAAAAGAGAGGTGGTAAAAAATATGGAAGAAAATCAAGACATAATAGAAGATCACGTAGAAGACCTTAAAAATATTTAGACATATTAATAATATATTATCTTCATATAATTTATATGGCAGAGTCTTGGATAGAAGTTGTAAAACGCGTTTTCAAAGAAAACAAAGCAAAAAACCCAGATTTTAAATTAGGGCAAGCAATGAAAATTGCTAAAAAAATATACAAAAAACCTACTGAAGTTGGCACTAATAAAACTGCTGCAAAAAAAATGCGTAAATCTAGAAAAAACAATAAAGGAACACGTAAAAATAGAAATTAGATCAATATTTGTTTTTATTATGAAATAAAATAAAAACAAAAATATTATAATATTAAAATGAATCAAATCGTTCCTATAAATCCTAAACAACAATTTATAGAAAATGTAAAAACATGGGTTTTAATGGATTCTCAAATGAAAATAATAAATGAAAAAACCAAAAAAATTCGTGAAAGCAAACACCAGTTATCTGAATCAATATGTGAATATATGAAAGAATCCAATTTATTAGAAAACAAAATAGGAATAACGGATGGAGAACTTCGCGTTTATGAAAAAAAGGAATATTCCCCACTTAGTTATACATATATAGAAAAATGTTTAGCTGAAATTATACATGATAAAAAACAATTGGATTATATAATCCAATATTTGAAACAAAAAAGGGAAATAACAACTTCGTTGGATATAAAGAGAACCTACAAAAATTAGTTTTTAAAATCAAATAAATATACTTAAAATATATAAAACATGGAAATTGAGAGCTTGATAGGAAAATACATATATAATAATTCTTTAAACATAGGAGGATATCCAATGGTAGATATATTACAAAAAGAAATTGATAAACAGAATTCGTTGGGTGGTAAAACAAGCAATTCAGAATTAGGTATATCAAAATTTAATGATTTGATTATTCCGGCAGGATTAATGTCGTTTTCAAATGAATATTATAGTAAAGGTGGAGAAGTCGGTGGTTCACACCATAAAACACAAATAAAAGAGAAAATAAATGGAACAGTAGATAATGAATTATTTAATAAAGTTTTTGATCTTATAACAAAATGTCCAGGTAAATCGAGAACCAAGAAAAATTTGGAAAAACTTGCAAAAAAACATACAAAAAAACGAATTGTAATAAAAACATAATCAAATTTCGTAAAAATTAAATATTTTTACGAAAAATAAAATAAAACAAAACAAAACAAAACTTAATATTCAGACCATTTGGATTTGTTATAAGAATTTACTTGTAATAATTTATCAGCATTTTTTTTCCAATATTCTAGTTTTTTGTCTAGTTCGATATCTTCAGGGGTTTTTGGTGTGGTTTCTACGGCTTTCATTCTATTTAGGTCAGCAGGGGTAGGTTGTGGTTTCTTTCCAAAACAATTTACACCAAATTTTAAATTAGGATTTCCCATATATCCACCATTTATACCAGGACGTCCACAATTATTTTTTCGTTTTTCGTCTTTTTGTAATTTCGACCATGTGGATTTTTGCGTAGGAAAATAGGCCATTTGACCATCAGACCAACCATAGTTACACCATTCAGCGCCATTATTATATGCATCTTCTAATTGATCATATGTAGCTAATTTTGCTCCATAAACTTTACAAACGGCTTTTGCGTCATCATATGTATAGATATTATTTGAAATATTAAAAACTTCATCGCGAATTATATTATTAGAATTATCTATTTTTTTTGTAATTTTATTATTTGAATTATCCACGATAATATTATCATCTGGTAATGAATTCCAAAAAATATATATTATTTGATTTACTGGAATACCTAGCATAAATCTAAAAAAATCAATAATACATATTATAATAAAAGTTAACCATCCAAATGTTTCAAGAATAGATATAAAAATTGGTTTTATGTTTCGATCAGTTGGTATTCTGAACAAATAAATAATTAAATACAATATAACTAAAAATAGAAAAGATGTTAATATAGATACAGGATTAACCAAATATGCTAAATAATTATTAATTATGTTACTAAATGAATTTTTTGTTGTTTCTGATTTTGAAGAATATAAATAAGATGTTATTATAATCAGTAAAAATATTAAAAACATAAAATCTAAAATACGGCTCAGTTTTAGGTCAAAACTAGAATTATCGGTACCTTTATTAAAGAAAAATCCTAACATGAAATAAATAAAAATATATATTCCTAAAAATAATAATAAATAAAAAAAAGAAGTTTTGTTGAAAATATCTTTGAATAAATCTTCCCAAGTATATCCAGTAGTCGATGAACCGTTCGTATTTGAATCTACATATGGTGAATATTTATTTGTATTTGTATTTGAAGGATCAATTTTATTAGAAGTTTTGACTTTGTTAGACGAACTATCTTCTATTTCACGCATTTTGTCAGCATATTTTGTTTTACTATCAGTATATGATTCAAACATATTAATATTATTATATTATAATAAGGTATTTTTTTTACGATAAAATAAACAGTATGCCAAAGGAGATACTATTTTTTCAGTATTATCTACAACTTCTACATTACTATCATTGAAATGTAACCATTTATTCTCTGCATTTTTTACAAATGCTGTATAATGACCACCCATTACACAACCAGAATGATTACATACCCCATATAAATCGTATACATACGTATTAGCAGAATAACCACGTACATATTTTGATAAATCAAGATTTTCGAGTGGGAAATCAATCAATGTATTGATTCTACTCATACCATCAGGTGTAAAACGTTTCAATGCAATAACTAAAACATTCGGGAAATTCCAAAATGTTATTTGTTTTTTAATATCTTCTTTTTGTCCGGTTTTTTCATTAAACCATGCATTATCACCTTCTAGTATTTCGGATTTTGTATATAAATTGAAACACTCATAAATATTGTTAGCCATTACTATTTCATCCATAACTGGAAGATCTATCATAAAATAGGTTTCTGGTTTCATTACATGACATTTACCTGTGTCTTTAGAAATAATTTCAGAAACATAAATACCATAAAAAATATTCATAATTTCGGAATATTCATTATCATATATTGTTTTTAACATTTTATAGCATACAATTGCCATTTCATCCTTATTAGATTGTTTATTACCATTGATCTTCATATTTACACCTCGTGAAATACTATTATGAATACATTCAATGAAAAATAGTAAAAACTCAGGCATATCATTCTGTGCCCAACCAGTGAAAAGTTCCTTGTTTTTAATGGATGCGATTTGTTGTACATTTATTACGAAACGTCGCGGGGTAACTATCCCATTACCGCTCCACATTACATTACGTAAATCATCCCATTCAGATAAAATATTCGAATCTGGCATTTCTTTTTTTAGATTATATTTCTTCATATCTAAAAAATGATTTAATTCATAAGTATGATTCATAACTTGCATGCATGAATTTAGAAAACATGTATTACCAAGGTTTTCTAATCCAGTCATGCCTTTATTATGATATTTAGATAAGTCCATTATAACAGTTTTATTTATTTAAATTATAATATAATATATAGAGTTATCTTTATATTTATTATCTATATGGATAATCGAAGTACTATTTCAAATACATTACAAAATATGATAGATGAAATTATAAATGAAAATCCGAGAACTCAACGACAATATAATAGAAATTATCAAAATGATAATTTGGCTATTATTCAATTATTGAGAGAAGTATTACATTCACATGATGATCGTATGAGAGAATATTCAGAAAATATGAGATTGATATTACAAATTTTATCTTTGTTGGTTCAACGGCAATATTATTCGAGAAGTTATGTAGATCCAGTATACGATTATACAAATCGTAGAGAACAACCGAATCAATCAACACAATCTAATAGTAGACATAATACTAATAGAAGGAGTGAAATTCCCCGACCAACTACGAGAACTAGACAAAATAATTATCAATCTCAAATACTATCATATGTTATTTATCCATTTCTGGATTTGTCTGGTAGTCTTTTGAATCCACCGCGATTTCAAGATGTAGCTGTATACCCTACTGGAGAACAAATTAATAGTGCAACAAGAATTATCACATACGATGAATCTATCGAACTAATAAATCATAGATGTCCAATTAGTTTGGCTGATTTTGAAGAAGGCGAAGATATTCGGCAAATAATACATTGTGGTCACTGTTTTTGTGAAGATTCGATACAAAATTGGTTTCGCTCAAATGTAAGGTGTCCAGTATGTAGATATGATATTCGTGATTATTCTCTTCCAGATATTATTGATGCATCTTTAAATAGACCAACTAGTCCAAATACACCAAACCCACCAAACAATAGAAATATAAATAATATCGACAATAATTTGAATAATTTAAATCATATATTTGATGGTATTAGTACAAATCTAACGAATATACTTAGTAATTATTTAGATAATGAATTCGGTCAATCAAATGAACTGTCGTATACGTTTGAGTTTCCGGTTATGTATAGTGATTTATCTGGAAACACGTAAAAAAAGTTATTTTTTATATATTTATAGATACATTTATCAATATATTAATTAGGTCTGAAGAACATATTTAGTGTTTGTATGCCATGTTTTTTATTATATATTTTATCAAGAACACCATCGAATAATATTGTTTTTATTTTGGCAGAACAATATTTTTCCTTTTTTTTCATAAATATTTCTATATCAGGAAATTCATCAAATAATTGCTGTATATCCTTGTTATATGTCATTATTTCTCTTTTATTATTTTGTTTTTCCCATATATTTACCAAAGCCAAACCAAATAGTTGCTGAAGTGGTTTCATCAATTGATTCGTAATATAATGATTATAATCTATTTGTAGGTTGTTTTGTATAATAAATTCCGGTGTTTCTATTTTTTCACCCTGTAATGGTTTCTTTCCATCTTTTGTTTCTGCACATACAAAATGGACGAATTTCATACGATCACCTGGTTTTGGTTTATTACCCGGGTCACGTTTTGCAATACGGTCTGCTAATACTTTATGTGCTATTGTTGCTGGATTTTTATAATCACTGCGAAGTGCTTTAGTAATCATCAGTTTATCCATAGGTACTTTACCCTCTATGAGTTCATTCAGACATTGATTCAAATATTCAATAGACGCATCGATCGAGTTTGTACGTTTTGTATCCATTAATATTTTTAGAATACCACCATATACATCCTTTAAATAATCACATGAATCGCGACGTTTCAATGAAAGACCCATGAACTTCAATTTACCCTTATTAGGATCTGTCTCATATAGCATTCCAACATACCGCTTTTTAGAAAGCAAAATAAATGGCATCAAGGTTTTTTCATATGTGAGTTCCATCGGTGGTTTCAAATATCTAGTACATAATGCAGCGACATCTTGTGCAATTTCGATGGTTGCTTCCAGAGCGGGCTTACCCCGTATTTTTTCTCCTGTATTCGGATTTTCCAAATTGAATGTAAAGAATACACTATCCGTGTCGCCATATACATATTCAGCTTTACATTTTACTGCACCATATGCAGCGGTATCATAAACTAAATCTCCATACACTTCCTCAATCATACGTTTTGCATAGGTAATCATCATACGACCCGTTGCAGTAGTTGCGGCTGCTACATCCTTCTCATAAAATGTCGAAGTCCTCGAACCACATTGTCCATAAAGCGAATTCGCTGTTACCTTATAACCAAGCTGGCGTTTATCCAAAATATTTTGCATGAACGGATCTTTTGTAGTTTTTATCATTTTACGTGTGTCAGCACGGGCTTTTAATAGCTCCTCCAAAATGGACGGCATAATACCTTTTTTGTTGTTTGGAAATTGAGCCCATCTACAAACTATTTTACCAGCTTTTGTTTTTTCAGCACGAGATGTAGGTGTTTTACGAATATATTTATATGTATCAAACTCCATATCAATATAATGATATCCAGGAATATTATCATATATAAAATTACCTGAACTATCCATTTCACCAGTGACCTTGATTATATCCCCTTTGAGATTATATTCTTTTGACCAAACCTTACTATCATGTGAATAGTTTTGACTAATCATAGAAGATGGATACAAAGATGCATAATCTACACATGCAACCGGATTATCCATATACATTGCACACTTAGGTGGTAATACAATTGCACCCTCATATCCATCCGCGTCACCTGTTTTATCGAGATCCGGCATCAACGTATCTTTTTCTCTACATTTTTTAGCAACATAACTAGTGAGTTTGATACCCTGTCCACGAAATACTAAGAAACTAATCGGCACACTACAAATACTAGACATTTCTACGTACCCGGTGATTACATCAATTTTGTTCATCAAATGATGAACCAGGTTACAATCCTGAATACAATATTTTGCAACCCTAGCGCGATCACTTGCAGAACCATTCGATAACCTAAAAATATCCTGTGGACTAACATCATCTTTTGCCATGGTCCATTTTATTGGTTTTGAACTATCTATATGTTCATGTCCTCCGATAATAATAACATTGTATTTGTTTTTCGTTTCAACGTCTTCATAATCACGTATTATGTCTAAAACACGGAATTTCTTTCCATCTTTATAATAATCAGAAGTAAATCCGACGAATCCAATATGAATATAATCATCCTTATGTAAACCCATCAAATTCTGGCTGTATAATTCTGTAACATCACCATAGGATGGGTGATTTGTGCATACGATTTTTTTGACATTATCACTGATAAATTCACCAGCAACATCATCTAATTTATAAGACGCCAAATTGAAATCGCGGCGAAAGTAAGCATACATATCTATTTGTAAACGTCCAGTCATTTTAAAATATCGTAAATCATATTCACCACTCGCAATTGCCATTTTCGTATTTTCGATTGATATATTTGTAGGGTCATCATAAGGAAATTTCGCGCATAATTCATTAATTTTACGCGATAATAACAAAAACTCACGTTCGCATTCATTTTCCTGTGAGCGACGAAACAAAAACTCATAATCAAAACCAAAAATGTTGTAACCTATTATAATATCAGGATTTTCTTTTTGTATTAATTCGGTCCAATTCAATAATAATTCTTTTTCTGTTTTAGTAGTTTCAATTACAGCACCATCGACTTCATCACAACTACCTAATACTAAACAATGATTTAAATAGGGTTCAGTTTCACCATATCTTAAAAATGTTGAACCAATAAACGTTACTTTATCACCTTCTAATTGTGGAAACAATAACGTCATAACATCATTCAAAATTTGTATTTTTTCATCACGATTTAGTTTTGGGTCAGTCAATACATCAATAGCCGTTATTTTATTATCAATTCGTATTGTTTGTGTATTAGATTGAGATTTGAATGTTTTTATTGGTTCATCTATAGTACAATCATTATCATCGTCATCATGATCTCCCTTGTCCCCACTATCATCTGTATTTTGAAAATGATGTTCTTTTATTTTATCAAACATATTATCAATAGTTAAAATTTTACTATTATCTTCTTCTGTGTTTGCTTTTTTTGCAGCATTGATCGATTTATTCAATAATATATCGATAAGATTTGTGATTTTTTCTTTTGATTGAGACTTTTTCGGATATACTGTATCAACATCATCATATTTAGTATGACCAAATGCAGCTAAAATGATCTTAGATAATAATTTGGATAATAATTTCGGATCTTTTGTAGTAACAATTTTTGTTATAAATATGTCTACAATATTGGTAGCAAGTCGTTTATATGTTTTTACAGGAACAGGAAAATCACCATGACTACTACTAGCCTCAATATCAAAACTACATATTTTGTAAGGAACTCTGGTTTCTTTTTCACTATCAGGAAGTAATTCTTTCAAAGGACATATGCATTCATAATGACATGTAGTTGATTTGTTTTGGATCTTCATGACTCGATTTGTATAGAAAGATACCCATCCAGAAGGACTTATGTTTCGAATATGAAAATACCTTAATAAAGGAGGAATATTACTTTCGTATAGTTCTAATGATATACCTTTGAATTTGTAATCAACACGGCGTCTTTCCGAACGCGTTGGTTCATCATTTGAATCATTTTTAGGATAATAATACCAAAGATTTTTGGTTTTATTCATAACAATAGTGTTTTTAAATACAATTTTTATAAATTTATGTTTTTTACCACCACTAAAACCATATAATTTATAGTGATCTACTAATTCATATGAAACAATAGAATCATGATGGAATTTATTTATTTTTTTTTTGATGTCAGTTATAAGACATTCCATCATATAATTATCCCAATTCTTACCAACCTTGATATAAAAGAATGGTTGAAAATCTTGTATAAATATGCAACCAGTTTCTCCTTTTTCGTTAATACCAAACATCTGTATAATAAATTGTTGATTATTCGTATGTTGTGTTTCTTCGTCGTGATCGTTATCGTCATCATTACCATTATCCAAATTCTCTTTAGTCGTTTCGTCTAATACATGGAAATCGAATAATCGAAATGACTTTTTAATGGATGGTTTTTTACTAGACTTCATATTAGTGTTATTGTTTTATGTTTAATTAATTTTGTTTTATTGTATGTGATTCAATTTTTTACAATAAAAAATATATATATATATATATTGTATATTTATACTTGTTCAGCAATAGGAATATCATCAGTATCAATTGTAGTTTTTGGTTGCATAGTTATAACAGTAGATTCTTCAAATTGGTTATTTATTTGAATTATTGCAGTAGGAATATCATCATCATTATCATCATCAGTTGTATGTTGTGGTTGTATAGATATAACAATAGATTCTTGAAAAGGGTTATTAATTTGCGTTATTGAAATTTGGTTATCATTATTATCATTAATATTTTCATTATAAATTTTTCTTATATCAAAACAGAATAAAGCATATATTATTTTAGATATAAAACATAAAAATACAATTCCTAAACCAAGTATTGTAATAATACTAAGAATAGATTGAAACGAACCGTCATTATAAAACGCCATATTTTTTTTATAATTATCAATATTATAAAAAAAGTATTCAATTTTTTACCATAATTTGAATATATTGAAAGATTTGCACGATTTACATTTCTTTTTTGATGTTTTTCTTGTTTTTACATGTTTTTTACCGCCGATGTATCCATTTACTGCACCAGCAACCCATCCTCCAAGTGCTTCCGATGATCGATCACCACTATATTTTTCTATTTTATTATTTTTAATCAAAAATATAGTAGGATAACCATCAACTGATATTTTTTCATTTATCATATTCTCATATTTTGGTAATTCATTTTTCAAATGTTCACTCTCAATTTTTACTATCTCACAATTTGCACTAAGTTTTGGATTATTTTTAATATTATGTTCCATTTTGTTCCATTCAGGCATCAAATGTTGACAATGACCGCACCAATTTGCATGAATTAATCCTACAGTTACGTTTTTATTATTTATTTTTTTATTAGGAGTTTTAGACTTAGTTTTTGAATTTTTACTTTTTCCTGCTGTAATCATATATATTATAATTATAAAAAAATACTTTACTAAATATAAATCAATATCGATATTTGAAAATATATATTCGAAGTATATAATATAAAATGGGAAAAATTAAAATGTTATTCATATTATTCTTATTGATAGTATTTTTAGCTGGAATGTATACAACTACTAATTTACATAATATAATTGGTATAGAAAACATGGAAAATCCTATAAGTGATAGTAGTGGTAATAATTGTCCAGATTTATTAGTACAAAAAGGAAAAGTGCTTGTTTTGTATAATACTAAACAGCCGATAATAGAAGGAAAAAATCCTATACCATTTTTTAATTTAGATGAATATATACATTATTTAGAAATACAACGCGAAAAAGGTATAAATTGTCCTGTATTATATTTACAACAAGAAAATGATGCACAAGGTAAAGACGTATATCGTATTAGACCTAGTCCATTTGATTTACAAGGTGGTCTACCATCTATGTCAAACATTAATAGTCAAAGTATACAAAATATTCAAAACACCAATAACGACACAGGTGTATACAAAAAAATAGATTCTTCTAGAGGAAATCCGCCATATAATAAAAATCAGCATTTTGGGTTTGATCCTTATGGTCAAGATATAGGATTATATACAGAAGTAGATAAACTTCATGATTCAACTGAAATGAATAAAATAAGCGATAACCCAATGGATTCAAATTGGGCTGGTATTACGTATACACAACAAATGATTGATAGTGGTAAATATGTAGATAATTATGTCAATAAACCAGTTTTGTTTCAACCAAAGGTTGCATTTGAGCCATCTATAAAGGGTCCATTTCCATTACCCAAAGATGAATTATAATTTATTTATACATTTTTTATTGTAAACACCCATTGATTATTTCAATTATTCACTGGTATAAATATTTGTTTCGATTCAATGAATTATAAATATATTCATATATTTATAATAGTAATTATAAAGATAGAACAACTTTATTTATGGAACTGGTAATACATCGAATGTATATTCTCTTCCATCATCATAAACATCCATTGTTGCTGCAACAGTCCATTTTGCATATTTCTTTTCATTTTTATCATCATTAAAAACATATATTCTAGATTCTAAGGCATCCAATAAATTGAAAATACTTCTTATATTGTTTTTATCACCAGTTTTATCTTCGGGGGTTCCATCATCGGTTTTATAATATATTTTTTTTATTAAATTAAATGCGTTAATTGAATTTTGAATATAGTTTGCGAATTTCAAATCATGTGAAACATTCGGAACTATTGGATTTATCCAATGAAAATTGTAACTTGGATTCATAATATTTCCTTTGACGATGTCATATCCTGTTTTTTCACCGCAGTTAGGTTCACAATGTTTCTGTGTACAAATTTTTTCCATAATTTCTTTAGTGTTTGTTTTTCCGTTATTGAAATAGTTTCTTCCATAATCAATAATCTTAACAATAAACTCACTTTTGAATTCAAATACTTTTCCGTTATGATGATATTTCATTAAAATACATTTATCTCCATCAAACGGTTTGTATAAAAATACATTATTTGTATGCAAGTCATAATGAGTATAATTATCACCAAGCATAGCTAAACAAAAATATACTTGATACATTATGTTATAAATATCATACTTTATTCTATTGAAATTATTTTTACGAGCATTCTCAAAAGAATAAAATTTATCAAAATGTTGAATCAGAACACATAATAATTTGTTTTTTAAACATGAATAATCAAATATATCTTCTAATGATTCATCTTGTTCGATATCAACCTCTTTAATATATTCTTTAAAATCAATATTAGAAAAATTATTAGAATTTGCTTTATTTTTTATAAGTTTATAAAATTCATTAGATTTGAATTCATACAGGTCATAAGTTTCAACAAAACATGGGTATATTTTTACGTATTTATTGATAAAATATTTTCCAACATAATATTCATATAATAAATTATCAGAATCTTTATGCGCAGAACATTTTAAAGCGGTATAAGCAGTATAATCATTTTTTTTGAATGGAACTTCAATAACAAACCCATTTGCAGATGGAATTCCTATTCTTTTTAAAAAATTATTATCAATAAAATCCAATTTTTGAAAGTTATCAAAATAACGTTTTATAACATCACCATAATACCCTAATGCTATACAATTATCCGGATTCTTACAAGTAACTTTCAACATTTTTACTAAATTTTTACTTCTATTTTGAATATTTGCAGACAGAAGTATTTTAATTTTTGATTTGGTTATTTTTTCTGTTTCATCTGTTTCATCTGGGTTTTTGCTACTATTACTACTGCTACTACTGCTACTACTATTACTACTTTTTTTGCTACTACTACTACTACTACTTTTTTTGATAGTATTATTATTAGTATTAGTATTTTTATTAGTATTAGTATTTTTATTAGTATTATTATTTTTATTAGTATTATTATTAGTATTAGTATTTTTATTAGTATTTTTATTAGTATTATTATTAGTATTATTATTAGTATTAGTATTATTATTATTAGTATTATTATTAGTATTAGTATTATTATTAGTATTATTTTTACTTTGATTT
>Ga0114973_10000040_pt1 | contig 74337 bp, 67 predicted proteins | sample M_140807_MF_Meta_FD_87025 | JGI IMG/M metagenome (GOLD analysis project Ga0114973, IMG submission 87025) | Freshwater microbial communities from Lake Montjoie, Canada to study carbon cycling - M_140807_MF_MetaG | ecosystem: Environmental > Aquatic > Freshwater > Lake | place: Lake Montjoie... | reverse complement strand
GACGAAGTCGATCGCGTTGGCTTGAGTATGTTTGTCGTAGATTTTGAGCGCCCGGACGCGCGTCGCGTCATCGATAGCAGTATATTGGAACCGGCGGATCTTCTCGCCGCGCTTGCCGATGAAGGTGAGGAACTTGACGTCCATCTGGATGTGATGGCCTGGCACCTGCTTGTTATAACGCTTGGTGTGAACTTTGCGCATGCGGGTTCCGCGCGGCAGTCTGCCAACACCGTTACGACGCAGAATGCGCGTCACACCAGCGTCAGAGATTGTGATGCCGTGATATCGCGCCAGATACCAGACGATCCTGATCGATCCGAGATGATATTTGCTGCGCAGGTAAAGGACCTTCTCCACGATCTCGGGTGGCGTCTGGTTAGCAGGGTTCTTTGGAATGGGCTTTGCATTGATCAGCCCGGCTTCGCCGCGCTGCTCGTAGGCAGCTCTCCAGCGGTAGAAGCTTGATCTGCCAATGCCGAAGTATCGGCATGCTTTGCCTACATCACCAATCTTCTCAGCATGGCGCAGCACCTTGAGCTTGCGCTGAATATCTCGTTCTTCCTTGGTCATCGGTTCCATCCTTCTGCTTGCCTATCGGCAATATGAAAGATGTCCCACGAGTCCGTACAGTCCTACAGCTGGCATTTATCGGCTTTGATATTTACACCGCTTCGCGTTACTCCTCAGGCATCGCCAGATTTTGTTAGGGAAACCATTATGTTGAACCGCCTTTTTGTCGACCATCCCAAAAGCGTCGATGAAAACTATGTTGAACATTTCGGCGTCGCCAGCCGCTTTGGCTTCACGATGATTTGGGGTGGGCTGAAGGCGCTTGTCCATGCAGTCATCCCCGGTCTGTGCATCACCTCGGGCAGCGATACCGTGAAACGGCTCAACACCATCATGGTCGAACAGCGCCGCCTTAAGGGGCAGGACGTGACGCAAATGTCGACCGTTGATTGGGTCATCTGACGCTGTCTGAATCTCCGGTTCAATTGGCTACGCGCGCTGACGGCGTTCGCCTGGCCTTTCGGCACGTGCTCGGGCGCGGGCCCACATTGGTTTTCCTGCCGGGCTACAAATCCGATATGCAAGGCGGCAAGGCGCAGGCACTGGCTGCTTGGGCGGCAGACCAAGGCATGGGCATGCTACGGTTGGACTATTCGGGCTGCGGCGAAAGCGAAGGTGCCTTCGAAGACGGCACGCTGGATAGCTGGCGTGACGATGTGCTGACGGTGATTGCGCAAGCCGGCATTGGCCCATTGATCTTGATTGGCTCGTCAATGGGCGGGTGGTTGATGTTGTTGGTCGCTGAAGCACTTGGCAAACAAGTCACCGCGATGGTTGGCATCGCCGCCGCACCCGATTTTACCGACTGGGATTTCAACGCTGCCGACCGCGCGACTATCGCCGCCACTGGCCGCATCGAACGTCCAAGCGATTACGGCTATGAACCCATGGTCATCACGCAAGGTTTTTGGCAATCGGGACAGAGCAACCTGCGGCTGACCCGCATGGTCGAAATCGACTGCCCCGTGCGGTTGATGCACGGACAATGCGACCCCGACGTGCCGTGGGAAACGTCTATAAAGCTGGCACAGTTACTTCGTTCATCCGATGTGCAGACGATATTGTTAAAAGACGGCGATCACCGCCTTTCCCGCGATCAGGATATTGCCCTGCTGATCGACACGGTGGCAAAGCTGCCCTGCTGACTTTTTTCCGGAGCTTTTATGTCAAAATTTCTGCCGATATTGCTGCTCTGCGCGGCGCCCGCCATCGCGCAGCCTTTGCCGACATTGGATGAGGTCCAGTTTCAAGAATGCCTGAAGCTGGCAAGCAAAGACCCCGCATCTGCGGTTTCGGATGCCAGCTTATGGACGCAGAAAAAGGGCGGCTATCTGGCGCGGGCCTGCCATGGTTTTGCGCTCGCAACGGATTTCAAATTTGATCTTGCTGTGCCGATATTGACCGAGGCGGCAACCATGGCGCAGGAAAAGGGCGATCCACGTGCCGCGCGTTTTTGGGCGCAGGCGGGTAACGCCGCGATTGCTGCGGGCCAGCCAGACGTAGCAGTGGACGCTCTGGCAAAGGCGCTTGCATCCAAAAGCCTGAACAATGCGGAACGTGCCGATAGCGAGGTCGACCGTGCCCGCGCGTTGGTAGCATTGGGCAAAAGCGCCGAGGGCGAAGCCGCCTTGGCGACCGCACGGCAGTTGGCGCCCGAAAATGGATCTGCGTGGTTGCTATCGGCGACCTTGGCCCGGCGATTAAACAAGCTGCCCGATGCGCTGACATATATTCAAACCTCCGCCGCGTTACGACCGCGCGATCCGGCCGTTGCACTGGAAGCAGGCAATATCGCCATTGTCGAAGGCGACGACGCAACTGCACGCAAGCAATGGGAGCAAACGATTGCGATTGCGCCAGATAGCCGGCAGGCCGTATCCGCTAAGGCGCAGCTCGCAGCATTAGCGGCGGTAACGGCCACCCCAGAGACTGAGCCGCAATCCAGATAAGCTGTGTTGGGCGTTCGGTAAGGCCGTCACCTCTTGCGCGGTTAGCGGTCAAGGTTCATGGCTATGTCTGGAACACCGCGCTTTTGTGAATGGAATGAAAATGCCCACCAGCTATCTTCACACTATGATCCGTATCACCGACCCGGATGCCACGGTCGCATTTTTCAAGCTGATTGGGCTGGAGGAAGTCCGGCGCTTTGACAGCGAGGCGGGACGCTTTACGCTGATCTTCCTTGCGGCGCCCGGCCAAACGAATGTTGCCGAGGTGGAATTGACGCATAACTGGTCCCCTGCCGACGGCAGCGCGCCCGAGATATATGACGGTGGACGGAATTTTGGCCATTTGGCCTATCGCGTGGATGACATTTACGCGACGTGCCAGCGGTTGATGGATGCAGGCGTGACTATCAACCGGCCCCCACGCGACGGTCATATGGCGTTTGTCCGAACGCCCGACGGCATTTCGATTGAGTTGCTGCAAGACGGCAATCTCGCGCCTGCCGAACCTTGGGCCAGCATGCCCAATATAGGCGCATGGTAACATGCTCGAGGTTGTTCGGGTTCCAGTGCTGTCGGACAATTATGTCTGGTTGGTCCATGACGCGCAAAGCGGGGAAACCTTGGTGGTCGATCCGGCCATTGCCGCGCCCGTTCTGGCCGCTGCAGAGGCGCGGGGGTGGACGATAACGCAGATTTGGAACACGCATTGGCACCCTGACCATGTCGGCGGCAATGCGGAGATTAAGGCCGCGACGGGATGTATCATCACGGGGCCTGCGGCAGAAGCCGAACGCATTCCTACGCTGGATGTGCACGTGCGCGACGGGGATGTGGTGCAACTGGGCGACGTGCGGGCAACCGTCATCGACGTTCCTGCCCATACGGCAGGACATATTGCGTATCATTTCGCCACCGAACACGCTGCCTTTGTCGGCGACACATTATTTGCGATGGGCTGTGGCCGCTTGTTTGAAGGCACTGCCGCGCAGATGTATGACAATATGCGCAAGCTTGAGGCTTTGGGTGACAGCACCGCCATCTATTGTGCGCACGAATATACGCTCAGCAACGCGCGATTTGCGGTGACGGTGGAGCCGGACAATGCCGATCTGACGCGTCGCTTTGCTGACGTGGTCGCTGCGCGCGAACGCGGAGAAGCGACGGTTCCGACCACAATTGCCCTGGAACGCGCAACCAACCCGTTCATGCGGGCGGTATCGGTTGAAGAACTTGCCGTACGGCGGGCCGCCAAGGATGCCGCCTGAGGCTTAGAGTTAGGGCCTAATGAAAATCGCGTGACTTGGGCAAAAGGCGCACATCGCGCGGATGGCCATGGCGGGGATAGACAGGCTGGGCAAACTCGTCTGACCGGCTGAATGGGACGTTAACGTCATGATCATGCGACAGGCGTTCAAGCTCATGCGAGCGGTCCGTTATATGTGTCGCCATGAGGTGCACCACGCCTTCCTTGCTGCGTTGCACCTCGCCTTCGATCACCATTAACCGTGATGCCATAACGGCGCGCCGTTGCCGTTCGAACAGCCGCGACCACAGTAAAGCATTGGTGACGCCGGTTTCATCCTCAATCGTGATGAAAATGGCATTGCCCTTCCCCGGCCGTTGCCGCGTCAGCACAGCCCCAGCGGTTTTAACCCGCGCACCATGTTTCGCCGCATCGGTTTGCGCGCAGGTCAATATGCCCTCGGCCGCAAACATGTCGCGCAGAAACTCCATCGGGTGTCCCTTCAACGACATCCGCGTCATTTGGTAATCCGCCGCAACATGTTCGCTGACGGGCATCACCGGCAGGGCTATTTCTGGTTCCTGTGCCAATTCGCGCGCATCGGCGGCTGCGAATAAAGGCAGCTCATCAGACGGTGTGCGCCGTGCCTCCCACCCGCCCGCACGCCGGTCAAGATTAAGCGAGCGCAAGGCATCGGCATCCGCCAGCAAATGCAAGGCGCGCGCTGGCAATTTGGCCTTGCGTGCCAACTCTTCCAGCGAAGTAAAGGGTCGTGCGGCCGCAATCGCCACCGCCCAATCCTTGTGAAACCCGCCGATTTGCCGCAGGCCAAGCCGCAAGGCACTCGCCTCGATTTCATTATCCCAAGCGCTGAAATTCACATCAATCGCGCGGACATCAACCTGATGATTGCGCGCATCCTGCACAAGCTGCGCTGGCGCATAAAAACCCATGGGCTGCGAATTCAACAATGCAGCCGTAAAAATCGCCGGATGATGGCATTTCAGCCATGATGATATGTAGACCAGATGGGCAAAGGCCTGCGCATGGCTTTCGGGAAAGCCATAGCTGCCAAAGCCCTCAATCTGTTTGTAGCAGCGTTCGGCAAAATCCTGCTGATATCCGCGCTGCACCATGCCGTTGATCATCTTGTCCTTATATTCGGGCATAGTGCCTGAATTGCGGAAGGTTGCCATCGCACGGCGTAAACCATTGGCCTCGTCGGGTGTAAATGCGGCGGCGACCATCGCCAGCTTCATCGCCTGTTCCTGAAACAACGGGACGCCACATGTGCGGTACAAGATATCGTGCAGTTCATTGGGGTCATGCGGCGGTGCGGGCGAGGGATATTCGACCTTCTCCTCTCCATTACGCCGCCGCAGATAGGGGTGGACCATGTCGCCCTCAATCGGGCCGGGGCGCACAATCGCGATCTGGATGACAAGGTCGTAAAATGTCTTGGGCTTAAGACGCGGCAGCATGTTGATTTGCGCGCGGCTTTCGACCTGAAAGGTGCCGATGCTGTCGCCATTTTGCAGCATCGCATAGACCGCCGGGTCTTCGGTCGGAACGCTGTCCAAGCTATAATCGCCGCCGCCTGTCTGCCGCAGCATTTCGAAGCTTTTGCGAATGCAGGTAAGCATGCCCAATGCCAATATATCGACCTTCAAAAGGTTCAGCGCGTCGATATCGTCCTTGTCCCATTCGATAAAGGTCCGGTCCGCCATGGCGCCATTGTGGATCGGCACGGTTTCATCAAGCCGGTTTTCGGTCAGGACATAACCGCCGACATGTTGCGACAAATGACGTGGAAAATCGAGCAGCTGGCCGACAAAGACATGCAGCCTGGCGATGTGCGGATTGTCTGGGTCAAACCCCGCCTCAATCAACCGCGCCTCGGGCAAGTCCCTGCCGAAGCTGCCCCATACTGTTCCCGCCAGCCGCGCGGTGACATCTTCGGTCAGGCCAATGGCTTTACCAACCTCACGCACGGTGCTGCGCGGGCGATAGTGGATGACCGTTGCGGCAATGCCTGCGCGGTGTCGCTTAAACCGGCGATAGACATATTGCATCACCTCTTCGCGCCGCTCATGTTCGAAATCGACGTCGATATCGGGTGGCTCATCGCGCTCTTCGGATAGAAAGCGCGAGAACAATAAATTGTTCGCCACAGGGTCAACCGATGTGATGCCCAACAAGTAGCAAATCACCGAATTGGCGGCGGAGCCACGGCCTTGACATAAGATCGGCGGGTCTTGCGATCGCGCAAAATGGACGATGTCATGCACCGTCAGGAAATAGCAGGCATAATTTTTCTGGCGCACTAAGGTGAATTCTTCGTCCAGCGCGCGGACCCATTTGGGGGGAAGGCCATCGGGGTGCCGCCGTTCGGCTTCGCTGCGCACAAGATGTTCAAGCCAGTCCTGCGGCGCCCACCCGCCTGGCACCGGCTCATTGGGATATTCATATTTCAACTGGCTCAGGTCAAATGCGATCTGGTTCAGGAACTTCTGGCTTTCCGCAATCGCCTCCGGCGCGCGCGCAAACAGCCGCGTCATTTCAGCCGGCGATTTGAGATAGCGTTCGGCATTGGCCTCCAACCGAGTTCCTGCCTGATCCACCGACACGCCCAAGCGGATAGCGGTCAGGACATCATGCAGTGGCCGCGCCGTTACATCGGCATAGAGCGCATCATTGACCGCAAGGATAGGCACATCGCATTGCTTGGCCACGGCGCGCTGCTCCTCAAGCCTGCGCCGGTCCTTGCCCCGTCCATGCATACAGATGCCAAGCCAGACCCTGTCCGGCGCAAGCTTTTTCAGCCGGAGCATTACCTCGTCCAAATCGGCAGGCGTGGCTTCCACCAAGCGCAATTTCTCTCCGCCATCGGCATGGCTATATTCCACTGGGTTTTTGTGGGGGTTGGTCTCTTCGGCGGTCGACTGCGGCAATATGATCAGCAGCAGATCCTCCAGATATCCGGCCAGATCATCGAAGCGCAATATGCACCCACCCTTGTTGGAACGCATATTCCCGACCGTCAGCAACCGCGTCAGCCGCCCCCATCCCTTGCGGTTTTTGGGATAAGCGACAATATCTGGCGTGCCATCGGCAAAGACCAAGCGGCTGCCTGTAACTAGCCGAAAGGCAGGGGGAAGCACATTTTCCGCCTTGGCTTTTTTGACCGCGACCCATGCGCGCACCACACCGGCCACGCTATTGCGGTCGGCAATGCCAATGGCGCTCAGGCCAAGCGCGGCGGCCTGAAGCACCATGTCCGCTGGATGTGATGCCCCGCGCAGGAAGGAGTAATTGGTCGCTGCAACCAACTCTGCATAGACGGCGTCTTGAGTCACGCGAACAGCCCGTGCAGATACCAAATCGGCGCATCCGTTTCGGAATATAGGCCATGGCGGAATAGCCAGAAGCGCCGCCCCTCACTGTCCTCCACGCGATAATAATCGCGTGTTGGGCCGCCTTTGCCTTGCTCATGCCCCGCCTTGCGTCGCCACCATTCGGCGGCAATGCGTTCGGGGCCTTCATAAGCGACAATATGATGCAGGCTTTTGCGCCAGCGGAACTGGCGCGGCGGGCCATCGGGGATAGAGGCGAGAGCCTCCACACGCTGCGGTGTTTCAAACAGGCGGAAGGGCCGCATGGGCGGTTCCGCTTCGGCGGGCTTTGGCCAATCCTTTTGCGGCTGGCCGGATTGCGCGGCGCACTCAACCACGGCGCGCTCGGGGATGTGGCTGTTGCGCTCTTCAAAATAGCGCACGCGGTCACGGCCCAGCCGTACGCTCAACCGGTCAATCAACGCCTCGGTTTGTGCGGACCTGTCGACTTTCGTGTCCAACCCCGCCTGTGAAGGCAGTAAAATATCCGCAGTCGGCACTGTCAATTGAATGAGATCATAGCCAAATCCGGGGTCAAGTGGGTCTGACAGGGCGTCAATGCGTTCGCGGATCAACCGCATCAACAAGGCGGAGTCGCGCGTCGGCGCGCCGGTATCGACGGCCAGTCGGGCGATATGGCCATCGCTTCGAAACAGGCTGACTTCAAACCGGCGGCCACCTTGGCTGCCGTCATTCAGTTGCGCGGCGGCTTTGCCCGTCAGCGTTGCGATGGTATCGAGGACATCATGGGTGCGCGATATGGGTTCGGCGAAGTTTTGCGTGACGCTGACGACGGGCACATGGCGGCGCGGCGTGATACGCGCATCCTCTTCCTCCAATAGCCGCGCGAGTGTAACGACAGTCGCCTTGCCAAAGCGTGCGGCAAAAGCTTTGCGTGGACGGCAGGCAAGGTCCTGCAATGTTTTGAGACCCGCACGGCGCAATGCCTGATGCACCTTGTCTCCGGCGTCCAATGCTTCGACGGGTAAGGCGTGTATGGCCTGTTTGGCATAACGTGCCTTGGCCCGCGCGCTGTCGGGTGTGGCGCCCAAGGCAATCTGTCCCGTGAGGCCATGGCGACGCAACCGTTGCTTTAGGTCCTTGGCCAGCCGGACCCCATCATCGCCAAAGTGGTATGTGCAGCCGGTGATATCAATCAACAGCCCTTGCGGCGGGTCAATCATGCAGGCCGGGCTATAACGCTCGCACCCGTCCGCTATCCAGCCCAGCAAATCAAGGTCCGCTGCTGGATCATGATCAAATACCGCCAGTTCAGGCACGCGGGCACGGGCATCGGCCAGTGCCATGCCCCCGCTTAAACCAAGCGCAAGCGCCGCTGGATCGCATGCTGCGAGCCGCATGGCGCCGCGCTGCTTTTCGACCATGGCAAAGGGCGTGTCAGGCACGGAACCTTTGCTGCGGATCAGCCTCTGTGTCGGTAACAGGGGCAGAAAGACCGCCAGATAGCGGCGTGTCAAAAAAGCTTCGTGTTGCATGATCCCAGGTCACTCGTGCCGCAAAAGATGCTGTGCCACCGCGATGGCGCAGAAGGTTGATGTCAAAGGTTGGAAGGCCAGGCGCATTGCCCGTTAACGGCACCGACGGTGCAGAACATATCCGCCAGCGCGTGCTGGCCGCACTTGGCATCGGCACAGCGTCGCCGCGTACCAGCAAGGCCAACACCCCGCTTTCCGCCGCCGCCAGCGCCAGACGCCGTGTTGATGTCAGGTCAACCATGCGTGCATTGCCATGTGTTTCGAGAATGACGGCGCGCGCCGCCTTTGACCGAATGGCATCGGCCGCAGCGCGCAGGGCGTCGCGCAAATCCGCAGTCTGGACCAGCCATAGCTGCGATGGATTGCCGCCCATCGCCGACAGCCCAAGCGGATATAGCCGCCCGGACGTCTGGCGTTCTTTATCGCCTGTTACCCAGAATATGCCCGCATCGCTTTCGGGCAATCGCCATGCCAGCAACAACGCAAAGGCCGCCGCGGCATGTGAATCGGCCTTTGCCCCACCAAAAAATTCGTGCAGCCCAGCTTGTACTATTCCACCGTGCAAGCGTTCGTCGACCTTAGCCGCGCCGATGGGCAATAAGGGTTGCGACGCGTTCGGCTGATATTGTTTCCATGCATTGGGCACAGAAGGAAAAGCCGCTTTTGGTAGAATCGCCTTTATGTTCATGTTTTGTTCCATACTGCATTTTGCAGCAATGTGGAGTCAGCTTTTTTCTCCTGAAATGATTTGGCACGTCGTCACATCGTGACCGGGATGCGCCGCCCCGATGTTTGCACCATTTTCCAGCCCGGGATTATGCGCCCGGGCCAGAAAACCATGTGCGTCGGGCGAACCTTATTCCCAATAATAAGGCATGCGCTTGCGCGTTCCGGTGACCTCTTCATTCAATGTCGCGGCGTCATATAGACGGCCACCGATCATGACCTTTGCGACCTTGTCCGAATTGCGGATATCGGCGCTTGGGTCAGCATCGAGGATCACGAGATCGGCCAACTTGCCCGCGGCGATAGAGCCCACATCCTTGTCGTAACCCAGCGAGCGGGCGGGCTCGATAGTGCCAGCGGCGAGCGCCTCTATCGGCGTCATACCACCACGGACGAAGGACCAAAGTTCCCAATGCGCGGCAATGCCGGCTTCTTGGCCATGTGCGCCAATGGATACCGGCACGCCAAGCTTGGCAAGCTTATGTGCCTCACGCGCGCTGTTGTCGTCGACATAATCCTCTTCCGGCGCAATTTCGCGGCGGGCATTATTGGCGGCAAGCTCGGTCGGCGGATAATGTTTGGCCATCAACGGATGGCGGAACACGTCGGTATGCGATCGCCAATATGGGTCGCCCGCAGGACCGCCATAGGTCACCACGAGGGTTGGCGTATAACCCACCTTCGACTTGGAGAAGAACTGCAATACATCATCGTAAAAAATGTCGAGCGGGATATTGTGCTCAACGGTGGTGTTGCCATCGGCAATCAAGTTCATGTCCATACCGAACAATGAACCGCCTTCGGCCACCGAACGCATATTTTCCTGAAGCGCAGCGGCAACGACTTGCTGCCGCTGTTCACGGCGCGGCTGGTTATAGTTTTTGACGCTGTGCGCACCTTGCGCCTTCAACCGGCGGACATGCGCCAACGCGTCATCGAGGCCGTTAATCTCCGCATATACGTCGGCTGACTTGGCCCCATAGACTATTTCGCCTGTCGAGAATGACCGCGGCCCAATGATGAGGCCAGCCCGCTGCATTTCCAACGCTGGAAACACCGTTGCGGCACTGCTCGACGGGTCATGGCGTGTGGTAATGCCCATGGCAAGGTTGAGCATATTTACCCAATTTTGCTGCGGGGTCATTTCGTCCACGCCATGCGGGCCGTGGGCATGGGCGTCGACGAGGCCGGGGATGATGGTCTTGCCCGTAACATCAACGGTCTTTGCGCCGGCAGGAATAAGGAAGTCACCCATTTTGCCAACCGCTTTGATCCGGTCATTTTCGACCAAGATTACGGCATTGTCGATGATCCCGCCGTCCTTGGCAGCCATGGTCACGACGCGCGCGTCAGTGAAGGCGACCAAGCCAGACGGATGTTCCGACTGCACTGTCATCGATAGCGAAACGCCATCTTTTGGCGGGGCAAATTTCACAGGCTTGGCGTCTTTGGCCAGTGGACCATTGGGGTAAAATGCTTTGGTCTGCGCGGTATACACGGTTGGACCCATCGCCCAATGCAAGGCATCGCCATTGCCGCTCCAATGCATATAATCTGCGCCGCCATTGCTGACCTTAACCACGGGAAGCGCGCTGCCCGATGACGACGCAGTCACTTCCTGGGTGCCGGGCATCAACGGCATCACAAAGGCTTCGTAATTCTGGCGGAAGGCAAAGTTGTTGCCGTCGGGCGAGACTTCGTAAATCGTGGTTAGCTCACCGCTTGCATGGCTGCGCTTGGCTTCGCCGTTCAAATCCACGCTGACGAGCAGGCGTTTATTGGCGCCGGATTCGGTATAGAATACCCGGTCGTTTGCCGCGCCGAAATGCGGTGTCGTTCCGCTATCGCTCATCCGCACAGGCTCACCACCCGCGGTCGCAATCCGGTAGATACCGGGTTGGTCCGAGCGCGATGGCGAGGTCAGGCCGCCGCCTTCCTGCTTTTCAAAGACGATCGTTTTGCCATCGGGCGAGAAACGCGGACGGGCATAATGGCCCGGCTGCGCCGTGACAATTTTGGCCAAGCCACCATTTGCCCCAACGGTTCGGATGTGGCCAAGGCCTTTATCTGTCCAATGCACATACGCAATTGTCTTACCGTCCCGCGACCATGTGGGATAAGCCTCCATCTCGGTCGTTGCCGACGTCAGGCGGCGCGCTGTGCCGCCGCTTGCGGGCTTCAGCCACAATTTACCCATGGTTTCGAACATTATCGTCCGGCCATCGGGCGACGTGACTACGCCGCGCGGCATGTGCGTTTGAAACGCGGCTGGCGCGACTTCAATCGGTGGACGCGGCGGGTCAATCATGCCGCGGGTATCTGAAATGCGGAAGGGAATGACGCTCGATACACCGCTGGACCAATCAACTTTGCGAATCTTGCCGCCGGCCCAGAAATAAATCGTCTTGCTGTCTGGCGACCAATCCATATTCGGGTAGACGCCGGTAACGGCCCAGGTTTCTTGCACGTCCTGATCAAGCGCGTCATAGATTTTGCGCTCTTCACCAGTGGACAGGTCCTTCACATATAGTTTGGACTGAGTCCGCTCGCGGCGGACAAAGGCGATTTTTTGGCCGTCGGGCGAAGGGGTTGGGCGGACTGATCCGCCCACGCCTGATACCGCGGTTTCGGTTTTGCCGGTTTCGATATCATAGCTTTCAATGTTGAAAAGCTGACCGTTGGAATCCTGCGCATATTGGAAAATGGGGCCGGGGGTGATGTTGCGCGTGTAATAGATATGCTGGCCATCGGGCGCAAAGATAGGTTCGCCCAATTCCTTTTGATGCTGCTCATTGGGGCGTTTGACCAACAAGACGCCAGCGCCGCCGGAGACATGGTAAAGCCAGACTTCGCCCGTTCCTAGCGAGCGGCCAGTGGTGAAATGCTTCTTGGCGGCGATGAAGCGGCCATCTGGGCTCCAGCTTGGCTGGTTAAGCAAGCGGAAATCCTCTTTGCTCATTTGCCGTTTGTCGGAACCGTCGCGGTTCATGATCCAGATATTGTCGCCACCACCACGGTCTGAGGTAAAGGCAATCCGCGTACCATCGGGCGAAAAGCGCGGCTGTGTTTCAAAGGGCAGACCTTCGGATATGCGCGTCGGCGTGCCGCCAGTTACTGGAATAACGTAGATATCACCAAGCAGGTCAAATGCGATCGTGCGGCCATCTGGGCTGACGTCAAGGTTCATCCACGAACCCTCATCGGTGTCGATGTTGATCTGGCGCACCGTCAGGCCCGGAGGCGCGGCGACATCCCATTTGGGGGCTTTATCATCAGGCGCAGTTTGTGCAAAAACCGTGGCCGGCATGATCGCGGCGCTCATCAACAGAATGGATTTAAGATAATATTTCATGGATAGGCTCCCCTGCCATTTTCTTATGTCTTCAGGCTGACATGCCTAGCGGGCGACGGCAAGCATGTATCGCCGGTTCGATAACCCGAACCCAGCGTTCGGCGAACGACAATCAGAAAGCTGACGTGGCAAATAAGACGCAGGAAGCTGTTGGGTATAGCCGGAAGGCCGCACGCAATTGCGTGCGCGCCCGCCAATGATATGACGCAAAAAAAGTGCGCCTAAGGGCCAGATATGCCCTCAAGCGCACTTTCTCAAATCAAATTCTACGTTCCAAGCCAGTGTCTCATCCGGATGGGCCGGAGCAAGGCAACTGGCATGAAGCCGCCGTTTATCGAACGGTTACTGTCACCGCACGGCGGTTCTGGGCCCAAGACTGTTCGTCTGAACCCAATGCAGATGGCCGTTCCTTGCCATAGCTGACGGTCTGGATACGGCTCGCGTCGACACCGATGGAGGTCAGATAGTTTTTGGCCGAGTTGGCACGGCGCTCACCCAGCGCGAGGTTGTAGTCACGCGTGCCGCGTTCGTCCGCATGACCTTCGACGATGGCGCGTGTATTGGGATATTGGGCCAACCATTGCGCCTGACGCTGCAACACGGCTTGGTCCTCGGCATCAACATTGAAACGGTCGGTTTCAAACAGGATGCGGTCGCCGAATGCGCCAACCTGTTGCAGGAAATCTTCCTGACTGCCCGGTACGATCTGACCGGTACCGGCATTGGGATCAGCAGCGTTCTGGCCATAATCAGTGCCTTCTGCAGCTGGGGGCAGAGCCTCGACCTTTTTCTTGCCGCAGCCTGCGACAAGCGCGGTCGATACCATTAATATGGCTGCCATTTTGATCGTATTTGTCCTCATGATATTCTCCTTCGACTTGGCCCGAATGCGGTTCGAGTTTTTTATAAGAGTTAAACGTCTTTAAGGCAACACGGGTCCCCATGCCGGGTCTGAACCATCGATTGGCGTGGGCAATTGCCGTTCGTTGGAGCCGGTAAGGTCCACTTGCCAGATGCTTGTTTTACCACTTCCTTTTGCCGTGCGAAAGAACTGAATGACGCGGCCATTTGGCGCCCATGTCGGTCCTTCGTCCTGCCAGCTATCGGTGAGCAAGCGTTCGCCGGAGCCATCTGGACGCATCGTGCCAACGCGAAAGTCGCCCGCGATGCGGGTGAAGGCAATAAGGTCAGCGCGCGGGCTCCATTCCGGCGTCGCATAGCGGCCAGAACCAAAGCTGATGCGGCGTTGATTGCTGCCGTCGGCGTTCATCACATAGACTTGCTGGCTGCCCGAACGGTCGCTTTCAAACACGATCTGGCGGCCATCGGGTGAAAAGCTACCGCCGACATCAATACCGGGCGAGCTGGTCAGCTTTACAGGCGTACCATTGCCGCTGGCTGCAATTTTATAGACGTCGGTATTTCCCGACACGGCCATTGAGTACAATATTGTCTGGCCATCGGGCGACCAACGCGGCGCGAAAGTGGGGCTTGTTGACTGGGTAATCAGGCGCTGACGTCCGGCATCAATATCATAGACGTAAATACGCGGGTTTCCGTCGACATAGGACAGATATAAGATCGATTTGTAATTGGGCGAGAAGCGCGGTGTAAGCGCCGTCGACTGGCCATTGGTGATGAAGCGGTGGTTTGCGCCATCCGAATCCATGATCGCAAGCCGCTTTGTCCGTTTATTCTTTGGCCCACTTTCGGCGATATAGGCGATGCGGCTATCGAAAAAGGGAAGCTCACCCGTCAGCCGCGAATAGATCGCATCGGCACATTTATGTGCAGCTCTGCGCCATTCGCGCGGCGGCACGTTAAAGCCAAGGCGCGTGGTTTCATTGCCAAAACCGACATCATATAAATAACAGCCAACGGTTAGGTTGCCATCGCCACCAACACGGACAAAGCCCTGCACCAATTGTTCAACCGGGCGCGATTTCCAATAGTCAAATTGTGGTGTTGCGACCTCAGGCAAGGTGATGGCCCGCAATCCATTTGGCCCCTGCGTTTCAAAGACGCCCGATGCGCGCAAGTCTGACGAGATTACTTCAGCGATCTGGCGGCCAAGCGCCACGCTGTTGCCCGCTGCCGTGTCGGCAGGCGCGGGCGCGACCAAAGCGGGCACCGCGATGGAGCGGGTTTTGGAGGTGTCGAATTCGACCAATTCGGGTTCATCCGATGCAGGCGCAGCGGGCGGCGTCGTTTGCGCGATGGCGGTTTGCGTGCCCAAGATGAAAAGCAGGAAAAACGCCAGTTTCCGGTTGCGTGCGAAGAGTGACATATATCTCATTCCTTTATCCCGTAGCGCGCAAACGTAGCGCGTGGGTTTTCCAAACGTCATAATATTCTGGGTCAAGCCCGTTATAAGGCGATGCTGCACGCACCGCTTGCAAGATGCAATCTTTCAAAGGACCTGCTTGCGGCTGGTTGCTGGCGTTTTTGCCATCCTGCTTGTCAAAGCGGACCGAGGTCAGTTTGCCGGTCGGTTCAAGGTTCAATGTCACAAAGGTCTCGATTTTATTGATGTCGATGCCCGATGGCGCACAAGCGCGCACGCGGCTGCGGATTTGGCCAGCGATGCTGATACTGACCGAGCGGCGCACTTCGGCAGCGGTTTTGGCAGCAGGTGTACCCACGGCCTTGCCCGCGCCGGGGGCCTTGCCAATATTGTTGATGCTGTCGAGAAAGCTTCGGCTTAGCCCGCCGGGCTTCGCAGGCGTTGTGCTCTTGCCGCTGACTGCTGCTGCCTTGGTAGGGGGCTGCTTCACAGGCTTCGAGATAGGTTTGGCCTGCGGCTTCTCCATCGGCTTTGCGATTTGCATTACTTGTGTCGGTGCAGGCGGCGGCTCTGCCGGTGCAGCGTCACCTGGGGCAGGTGGCGCAGAATCCTCTTGAATCGCATCGGGCGCGGTGGAGATATCGGCAATCTCGCCCACCAAGGATACGGAAATAGACCCTTGCTTAGGCCCGGTCTTTGCAGATGCCAGCAGGCCAAGCGCAAATGCGCACAGCAAGAGGGCATGGCCGCCAACCGCCACGCCAAGTCCCAATTTCTCCGTCCGATCCATTGCCATCTTGTTAGCTGTCGTTTGCTGAACCGGTGGTGACTAGGCTCACGCTGTTCAATCCAGCGCGGTTCAATTCGCCCATGACGCGCATCATCTGGCCATAGCTGATTGCCGTATCGCCGCGTAGCATGATCTGGCGCGGGGCGTCGGGTGTCTGCGCAGCGGCGATTTCTTCCAACCGCGGCGCAAGCTCTGCGGGCGCAACTTCTGTGCCGTCGATAAAGGTCGCGCCATCGCGGTCGATTGCAATTTCAATGGGTTCATCCTTTTGATCCAGCGCGTTGGCGCGGCTTTCTGGAAGCTCGACAGGCACGCCTGTCACGAGCAAGGGTGCGGTGACCATGAAGATGATGAGCAAGACCAGCATGACGTCGACAAAGGGCGTGACGTTGATGTCTGCCATCGGCGCGCGCCTGCTCCCCCGCCTGCGCCCGCGTCCGCCACCACCGTTTGATGATGTGTTCATTGCCATGTTTAAACCTCAAGCTCCAATTCGCGGCTCAACGTGCCGTGAAAGCCGTCGGCAAAGCGCCCCATGCGGGCCTCATATTGGTTTAGCCGGTGCGAGAATCGGTTATAGGCGATGACCGCGGGGATGGCGGCGAACAGGCCGATTGCGGTGGCAAACAACGCTTCGGCAATGCCCGGTGCCACAACCGCAAGGCTGGAATTCTGCTCCGCCGCAATCGCCGCAAAGCTGCGCATAATGCCCCAGACGGTTCCGAACAGGCCAACAAATGGCGCAACCGATCCCGTGGTCGCAAGGAAGTTCAAACGATTAGCAAGGCGGTCGGTTTCTGCGGCAATGGTCGCATCCATTGCGGTGGCGAGCCGCTCGCGCGTTCCGGAACGGTCAATGCTTTTGCCATTGGTCGATAGCCGCCATTCGGCCATGCCTGCGGCAAACACCTTGGCCACGGGCAGGTCGTTCTGGCTATGCGTTTTGGCGAAGGCTGCGATGTCGGAACTGCCCCAAAATTCGCGCTCAAATGTGTCGCTCTTCTTGTTAATACCGGACATTTTTACGGTGAAGCTAAGGATGATCGTCCATACCCAGACGCTGGCCAGCGCGAGGCCAATGATGACCGACTTGACCACCAAATCGGCATCCATAAACAGTTTTATTGGTGAAAAACCCACATCTTGGGTCGCGGTGAGCAAGTCCATGAATATCCTATTCTACGTGTCTGTTTATAATAAGCTGGAACGCCGCAACCCAGTGCGCAGGTTGCCGGCGCGGTTTGCCGTCTGGTGAAACAAAGGCCGCAGTTACCTGGGCCTCGGTGAGTATGTCGTCGCCGCGCATGACGGTTTGATGAATGTCGCAACTGGCTGCGCGCACCGCTTCGACGGTGCTGATGACCACCAAGGCATCGTCAAAATGCGCAGGGCGGCGATATTTGATATGCATTTGCGTGACCGCATAGGCGCCTTGGCCCGCCGCATGCACCGTGCGCTGGTCAATGCCAACGCAGGCGAGCATGTCCGACCGTGCGCGCTCCATGAAGTGCAGATAGCGCGCATGGTAGACGACGCCCGAAAAGTCGGTGTCCTCAAAATAAACCCGCACAGCAAACAGGTGCCGCGCGCCGTCAAAATGGCCTTGATAGGGAGTAGGGACGGTCATCAATGAAATGCTTAACCGTTGTCGAGTCCGGCGGGAAGAGTTTTTAGTTTGCGTACGCTCAATTGGTCGCTTGAAGTGCTCCGCACAACGTTATGCGTCAAATAATCCGTCCTGTGATCCGGCTGGCGGATTGAGGCCAAGATGCTTCCAGCCCGGCGCATTGAGGCAACGACCCCGCGCCGTGCGCGCGATCAGGCCCAATTGCAGCAGATAAGGCTCAACCACGTCCTCGATTGTGTCGCGCGGTTCCGATAGGCCAGCGGCAAGCGCCTCAACGCCAACAGGGCCACCGCGATAGATATCTGCGATCATGTGCAAATAGCGCCGGTCCATCGCATCAAGGCCAAGCGCGTCCACTTCAAGCCGGTTGAGCGCGCCATCCGCGATCTTGGCGGTCACAATGGGCTCACCTGCAACATTGGCAAAGTCGCGCACGCGGCGGAGCAATCGTCCGGCAATACGCGGGGTACCGCGCGCGCGCTTGGCAATCTCGTTCGCGCCATCGGGGGCAATGCCCAGATCCAGCAACCGCGCCGCGCGGGTGACAACCAGTTCAAGCTCTGCATGCGTGTAGAAATTGAGCCGCACCGGAATGCCGAAGCGGTCGCGCAATGGCGTGGTCAACAATCCCTGCCGCGTGGTTGCGCCAACAAGGGTGAACGCCGGCAAATCAATCCGCACCGACCGCGCCGAGGGGCCTTCGCCGATCATGATATCCAGCGCACGGTCCTCCATTGCGGGATACAGAATTTCCTCGACCACGGGGCTTAAGCGGTGGATCTCGTCAATGAACAGGACGTCGCCATCTTCCAAATTGGTCAATAAAGCCGCCAAGTCGCCGGATTTTGCAATGACTGGGCCGGACGTCGCGCGGAAACCTACGCCCATTTCCTTGGCCACAATCTGCGCCAATGTCGTCTTGCCAAGCCCTGGTGGGCCAAAGAACAACACATGGTCCAACGGCTGGCCACGGCCCTTCGCCGCCTCAATAAACACCCGCAAATTGTCCCGCGCCGCAGCCTGACCGATGAACTCGGCAAGCGTCTTGGGCCGTAAGGCAGCGTCGATATCTTCTGGCCGTTTGTCCGGCGTGGTGATGCGGTCTTCGCTCACCGCGACGCCCGCTTCAACGCCAGTCGGACCAACGCATCAAGCGTCGCATCTGGGCCAAGCTCTTCAACCGCTAGCGCCACGGCATTGCCTGCCTCACCGGGCTTGAAGCCCAGATTGCCAAGTGCAGACATGGCGTCTTGTGCGTGGTTGCTGGCCGCAGCGCCGGTTGCCATCAGCTTCGCGCCGCCGCCGATGCCGGCGAGTGCGCCGACCTTATCCTTCAATTCATTGACGATGCGGCTGGCAAGTTTTGGGCCGACACCATTGGCGCGCGCGACCATGGCAGCGTCACCGCTGCCGATCGCAAGGGCCAAGTCCTGAGGTTCAATCGCGGACAATATCGCCAGCCCGACCTTGCCGCCTACGCCCTGCACGCCCGTCAGCAGGCGGAACCAGTCGCGTTCTTCGCGTGTGGCAAAGCCGATGAGGCGCATGTCATTTTCCGACACCTGCATTTCGGTAAAGACGGTGGCAAAATCATCCGTCTTGCCCAATGCCGATAATGTCCGCGCGCTGGCCTGCACCAGATAGCCGACGCCATTGACGTTGATTACCAGATGGTCAACGCCCGTTTCGTCAATGCGGCCATATAGCTTTGCAATCATTCTGGCGGGTTAGCTGTTCGTTACCAAATCGGCAAGCAAAAGAGAACATCGTGGGAACAGGGGCAACAAATCTCTGTTAACCCATTAACCCCTGATATGATGCGCGTGCGTGATCGCAACGGCCAACGCGTCCGCCGCATCTGGCCCGGCAAGTTTCAGCCCCGGCAACAGGATACGCAGCATCGCCTGCACCTGCTCCTTTTCCGCTTTGCCTGTGCCAACAACGGATTTCTTCACCAGCCGCGCGGCATATTCGGTCACGGGCGTGTGGTTGCGCGCTGCACCCAAAAGCACCACGCCGCGCGCCTGCCCAAGCTTCAGCGTCGATTGTGGGTTTTTGTTGACGAACACTTCTTCGACCGCGGCATAATCGGGGCGAAAATGGTCTAGCACGGCCCGCAGTTTCTCGTCGAGCAGCACCAGCCGGCTCGCCAATGGCATTTTGGCGTCGGTTTCAATTTCACCATTGTCGATATGCGACAGGCGGTTGCCTTCCTTACGGATGACGCCCCAGCCAGTGGTCCCAAGGCCGGGGTCGAGACCCAAAATAATCATGACGACATGATCATCCCAGTTTCGCCATCACCTCGTCGGACACGTCGAAATTGCCCCAGACGGTCTGGACATCATCGTCATCTTCCAGAGCGTCGATCATTTTTAGCAGGGTCGCGGCATTGGCTTCGTCCACCTCAACCAGAACTTGCGGTTTCCACGCGAGCTTTGCGCTTTCGGCCTCGCCAAGCGTCGCCTCGAGCGCCTTGGCGACTTCATGCAGGCTATCCATCGCAGTCCAGATGCTGTGTTCGTCTTCGCTGGATTCCACATCTTCCGCGCCAGCTTCCAACGCGGCTTCAAACACGCTGTCGGCGTCGCCTGCATTGATTGGATAGGTAATCAGGCCCATCCGGTCGAACCCATGGCTCACCGCGCCCGATGCGCCAAGATTGCCGCCATTTTTGCTGAATGCGGTGCGCACATTGGTCGCGGTGCGGTTGCGGTTGTCGGTCAATGCCTCAACGATGATCGCAACGCCGCCGGGGCCATAGCCCTCATAGCGCATTTCATCATAGCTTTCCGCGTCGCCGCCCGCTGCCTTGTCGATCGCACGCTGGATATTATCCTTGGGCATCGATTGCGCCTTGGCTGCATTGACGGCAAGGCGCAGACGCGGGTTCATGTCCGGATCGGGCATGCCCATTTTCGCCGCGACGGTTATTTCGCGCGAAAGCTTGGAAAATTGCGCCGAACGTTTTTTGTCCTGCGCACCTTTGCGGTGCTGGATATTCTTGAATTTACTATGTCCTGCCATGGCTCTACTCTTCTCTGGCTAAAGGATAGGATGCCGCGCCTTTACATCAGGCGCACGCCATTGGGCAAGCCATGTGCTTTAACGCAACTTCACCGCAGTCGCTGACGACGTTGCCATCCGCATCGAGCCGTCGTCACGCCCGAGTTAAGACGGTGATGGGGTGAGGCTGCGGCGTTACGCCAAGCCAAGCGCCGATTTATAGGTGTCCAAAATGGCTTCCATTTCCTGACGATCGTCTTGGGTCATTTTGCGTAAACGCACGATTTGGCGCATGATTTTCGCGTCATAGCCTTGGCTCTTGGCTTCGGAATATACATCGCGGATGTCGTCGGCGATGCCCTTTTTCTCTTCTTCCAAACGCTCGATGCGCTCGATGAAAAGACGCAGTTGATCGGCTGCGATATTGCCTTCGGCCATGATATTCTCCCTGTGGTGTTGGTTGGGGCAGAGGCCCCGAATCAAGATGTCAGCGCCTTAATGCGAAGGGGCGTTTTTTGCCACGCTTTCCTGCATGCGTTGCAATTGTGCGGGCGTTGCTTCGCTTTGATACTTTGCTTTCCACTCTGCGGCGGGCATGCCGTGGATAAGCGTTCGCGCTTCATCCTTGGTGAGCTGCCCGTCTGCTTCCATAACCCAGTCGGCCAGGCAATTGCGGCAAAAGCCGGCTAGGCCCATCAAATCAATATTTTGCGCATCATGCCGGTGCTGCAGATGTGCGACGAGGCGGCGAAATGCCGCCGCCGCCGCGGCGTTTGAAATGTGCGTGTCCTGTTGCATAGCTATGCGCCCTTTCCGTTGTTGATGAGCCGCGTTATGGGGAAGGCGAACGTCAAAATCCATATCGCGGAGCCAATTTCATGCAATATCATAAGCCCCGCATGCGCAAGGTGCGCATATTGGCGACATTGGGCCCGGCGAGCGACACGCCTGAAATGATCGAAAAGCTGTTCCGTGCAGGCGCAGATGCTTTCCGCGTCAATATGAGCCATGGCGAGCAAGCCGATAAAGCGCAGTTGATTGCCAATATCCGCGCGCTGGAAAAGGCGTATAACCGGCCAACAACTATCCTGGTTGATCTGCAAGGTCCCAAATTGCGTGTGGGAAGCTTTGTCGAGGGCAAGGTTGAACTCCACACGGGCGACAGCTTCCGGTTGGATACGGACCCGACGCCGGGGGATGCGCAGCGTGTGCATTTGCCCCACCCCGAAATTTTCGCAGCGTTGGAAATCAATGCGCGGCTGTTGCTGGACGATGGCAAGTTGGTGTTGCGGGTAACCGAGATTGGCCCGGACCATATTGTAACGAAGGTCGAGGTTGGCGGGATGTTGTCGAACCGCAAGGGCCTGAATGTGCCGGACGTTGTGATCCCGATTGCCGCGTTGACCGAAAAGGACCGCTCGGATCTCGCCTTTGCATTAGAACAAGGGGTGGACTGGATCGCGATGTCCTTTGTCCAACGGCCAGAAGATGTCGCCGAAGGCAAGAAGCTGATTGGCAATAAGGCGGCTTTGCTGGCCAAGATTGAAAAGCCTGCGGCTATCGGACGGTTGGAAGAAATCATCGAGTTGGCCGACGGCGTGATGGTTGCCCGCGGCGATCTGGGCGTTGAAATGCGCCCTGAACAAGTGCCGCCCTTGCAGAAGAAGATTGTGTCGACAGCACGGCGCATGGGCAAACCGGTGGTTGTGGCAACGCAAATGCTGGAATCGATGATCGTCTCGCCATCACCCACCCGCGCCGAGGTGTCGGACGTTGCGACGGCAATTTACGACGGCGCCGATGCCGTGATGCTGTCGGCGGAAACTGCGGCCGGGGCGTGGCCGATTGAGGCGGTGTCGATCATGGACCGCATCGCGCAGGAGGTTGAAGGCGACCCTGATTTCTTCAAGCGCATCCATTTTACCGAAACGCCAGCAGATGGCACCACTGCCGATGCCTTGGCCGAGGCCAGCGGGCGGATTGTCGACACGGTGGAGACCAGCGCGATCGTCTGCTTCACCTCATCGGGCTCCACTGCCCGCCGGATATCGCGCGAACGCCCCTCTGTGCCGCTTCTGGTGCTGACGGCAAGTCAGTCGACCGCGCGCCGCCTGGGTTTGCTGTGGGGCGCCTTCGCCGTGCGGACCAAGGACATTGGGTCGTTCGAAGAAATGGTCGCCAAGGGTAAGCGCATGGCGCTGCGTTATCATTTGGGTGTCGCAGGTGGCCGTATCATTATAATGGCAGGCGTGCCTTTCGGGACGCCGGGATCAACCAATGTGCTGCATATCGTGCGCCTGACAGGTGACGAATTGAAGGACCATTGAGACTGTGCGCCTTGGCTAAGGCAACAAAAGGCTGCTGTCGCCATAGCTATAGAACCGATATTCGTTAGCGATGGCATACGCATAAGCCGCTTGCATTGTCTCGCGGCCTATAAACGCGCTGACCAGCATGAACAGGGTTGATTTCGGCAGATGGAAATTGGTCATTAGGCCGCCAATCGCCTTGAATCGGTAGCCCGGCGTTATGAAGATGTCGGTGTCGCCTTCGAACGAGTGTACGAGGCCATGTGCATCCGCTGCGCTCTCAACCAAACGGAGCGACGTTGTGCCAACCGCGATCAACCGCCCGCCTGCTGCGCGCACATTGTTCAACCGTTTGGCCGTTTCGGTGTCAATGCTGCCCCACTCGCTGTGCATCCGATGTGCGTCAGTGTCGTCGGCCTTAACGGGCAGGAATGTGCCTGCACCCACATGCAGCGTCAGCGTCGCCGTCTCGATACCCGCCGCTTGGACTGCGTGCATCAATTCCGGCGTGAAGTGCAAAGAGGCTGTTGGAGCGGCAACGGCGCCATCCTTTTGCGCGAACATCGTCTGATAATCTTGCGCATCGCGTGCGTCTGTCGGGCGCTTGCCCGCGATATAGGGTGGTAAGGGCACGGTCCCGGCACGTTGCAGCAGGGTTTCGACAGGTTCATCGCCTTCGAAATGCAGGGTGAAGCTGCCGTCGGCATGGCGTTCTTCGGCCGTCGCGCTAACGCCATGACCAAACTCAACGCTGTCGCCTGGGTGCAGGCGTTTGGCGTTGCGGATAAACGCCTGCCACCGCCGCAGGTCGATCCTTTTGTGCAGCGTCGCACCTATGGCCGCATCCCCGCGCCGCCCCTGAAGCTGCGCCGGAATAACCCGCGTATCGTTGAAGATGAGGCAATCGCCCTTGCGCAACATTGCCGGCAGGTCACGTATGGTCTGGTCGCTCAGGTCGCCCCCAGCGCCAACGCGCAGCATCCGCGCCGAATCCCGGGGCGCAACGGGGCGCAGGGCAATCCGCTCGGGCGGAAGCTCGAAATCAAATAAATCAACACGCATGGAGAGCTATGTCCGATTAAGTACCGCTGAGCTGGTCTAAGGTAATCGTTGCTTCAGGCGCCACAGCAGCGACCGGCGCAGCAAAGGCTGGCGCCGCGACATTGTCAGACGCTATCGATGCTTGAATGACTGTGCTTGGGTTCACTGGCGGCTCACCGCGCTCAATTGCGTCTACAAACTGCATGCCCGATGTTACGCGGCCAAAGACGGTGTATTTTTTGTCAAGGCTGAAGCGGGGCTGGAAGCAAATGAAGAATTGGCTGTTGGCTGTGTCGGGTTCATTCGTGCGCGCCATTGATACGGTGCCGCGCAAATGCGGCGTGTCGTTAAATTCTGCCTTAAGGTCGGGAAGCTCGGATCCACCCTGGCCGGTACCCTTGGGGTCACCCGTTTGCGCCATGAAGCCATCGATCACGCGGTGAAAGATAACGCCATTATAAAAACCTTGCCGCGTCAATGTCTTGATGCGCTCGACATGCGTCGGGGCAACGGCGGGAAACATTTGAATGGTTACGCGGCCGCCGGTGGACAAATCTAGCACCAGCATGTTTTCCAGATCCGGCGTGGTTGGCGCTGATACAGGCGGGGTGGTTTGGGCAATGGCCGGAGACAGTGCCGCAGCAACGATGCCGAGTAAGAGAATAGTCAGCTTTGAAAATATCGAACGAAGGGACATGAATTGCGTGCCTCAGAGAACTGGATGCCCATCCTTTAACCAACGAGGCTGTCGCTGTCATGAACCATTTTCAATGGCGTGCGGGTGCAGAAGCAAGCAACATCAAATAGGCTTCGATCCCACTGTTGCATAAATGTGACATTATTGGAATATATTTGTAACTTGGCTTCAATTTGTTGCGTGGACCATGAACATTTGGCAAGGCGCGACCAATCCGGATGCGATCCATCGCGTTGTCGGCGCCATTTGTGCGCCTTGCGTTCATGGAAAAGCAAGGGAGTTGTAAAGCCAATGGGCCGGCAGCTATGCTGCTAAGCCACGGCGTTAATTAAGGGGTAATACCGTGAAAAATACACGTATCAGCAATTTGAAATATGCAGCGGCACCGCTTGCACTGGGTCTGGCGTTGATCTCGACGCCGTCATTCGCTCAGGATGCAGCTGCCGAAGAAGAAAACGGCAGCGAAATTATCGTTACGGGTTCGCTCATTACCAATCCGAACCTGGAGCGTTCGGCTCCGGTTAACTCAACTTCTTCGGAAGAAATGGAACTTCTGCAGTCCAATCTGGCAGAAGAACTCCTTCGTGAAATCCCAGGCGTTGTCGCCTCGATCGGTTCTGCAGTCAATAACGGTAACGGCGGCGCGTCCTACGTGAACTTGCGCGGCATTGGTTCAAACCGCAACGTCGTCTTGCTTGACGGTGATCGGATCGTTCCTGCGGGCTTCGGCGGTCAGGTCGATTTGAACAACATTCCGCTCGCTCTGGTTGAGCGCGTTGACGTTCTAACCGGCGGTGCATCGACGACTTATGGCGCTGACGCCGTTGGTGGTGTTGTTAACTTCATTTTGAAGAATGATTTCTCCGGCTTGGAAGCTCAGGTTTCGGAGCAGCTCACCGAAAAAGGTGACGGTAACGTTGCCCGTGCTGACGTAACAATTGGCGCAAACTTCGATGACGGCCGCGGTAACGCCGTATTCGGCATTGGCTACCAGCAAGCAGATCCAGTGTATCAGGGTGCGCGCGATGTATCGCTCACGACCCTTGATACCTACAGCGGCACGGCGCTTGGTTCGGGTACATCAAACCCTGCGCGTTTCTCAGGCGGTCGTCTGGTTAGCGGTACGGGCAATGGCGGTACCAACCAGATCAACGAAGCTGGGCAGCTCGTTCCAACGTTCCAAACGTTTAACTTCAACCCATATAACGTCTTCCAGACGCCGTTCGAACGTTACAACATGTTTGGCCAGGCGCGCTACGAAGTAAGCGATGCAGTTGAAGTATATTCACGCGGCTTGTTCTCCAAGAACACTGTAAACACGATCATCGCTCCATCAGGCGCGTTCAGCATCGGCGTTAACATTCCATTGAACAACCCGTTCTTGCCAGCCGCTGCGCGTAACCAGTTCTGCGCATTCGACGTGAACCCAAGCGCGACGGTGTATACCCCGCGCTTCACACAAGCGCAGTGCGATGCCGCTGCTGTCTCAACCTTGCGTCCTGGACAGGCCGGTTATCTTGAAGTCGGTACTGGTGGCGCGTCTGCAACTGCGACGACGTCCGGCAACTTACTTGCCGTATTGCAACCATGGCAGCCTTTCGATGTTAACGGCGATGGCACGATTTCAGCAGGTGAAGGTTACAACCCTAACCCGCAGTCACTTTTTGCCCGTCGTGCTGTTGAAGCCGGTCCACGTATCTCCGAATATGTCACGACCGTATTCGATTACCGCTTGGGTGCGCGTGGTTCGATGACCGACTCAATCGACTGGGATATCACAGGTGCCTATGGCCAAAGTGAAAACATTCAGACGATTAAGGGTTATACCTTAAACTCGCGTTTCCGTCAGTCGCTTCGCGCAGGCGGAACGGCAGCGGCACCTGTCTGCTTCGACACATCAAATGGTTGCGTTGCTGCCAATGTTTTTGGCACCATCCAGCAAGCAGCAATTCCGTTTTTGGTTCAGGAAAGCACCGCTTTTACGAAAACCTCGCTCGCACAAGTTAAGGGAACCATCAACGGCGATGCGGGCGTTACCAGCCCATTTGCTGAAGAGCCCGTGGCATTTGCAGTCGGCGGTGAATTCCGTAAATACACCGCACGTCAGGGCGCAGATGCGCTTGCCAAGGGCGGCGATCTTGGCGGTGCCGGCGGTGCAACACCAGACATCAAAGGTGGCTTCGACGTGTATGAAGCCTTTGGTGAAGTTGTTGTGCCAGTGGCCAGCGACAAGCCATACATGCACAGCCTGACTGTTGAAGGCGGCCTGCGTTATTCGTCATACACAGTCGACGCACCAGGTAACCCATCGTTCAACACTACCACCTTTAAGGCTGGGGGCACTTGGGAGCCAGTTGAAGGTCTCGCGGTTCGCGGTAACTTTGCCCGCGCTGTTCGTGCACCGAACATTGGTGAATTGTTCTCACCAGTGAACACGGGATTGACCAACCTTGGTACCGATCCATGTGCGACGTTGAACACGGCTGGCGCTGTGTTGCCAGGACGTCCAGCCACTGGCCCAACCGGTGAGCTTCGTGCCGTCTGTTTGGCGCAAGGTGCCAATTTGGGCAACATCAACTCGATCCCCCAGCCTAACGCAGGCCAGGTGAACTCGACTGGTGGTGGTAATGTGAACGTTAAGCCTGAAACGTCGGACAGCTTCACTATTGGTGCGATATTCCAGCCAGCCATTATCCCAGGCTTCACTGCATCGCTCGATTATTACAAAATCAAGGTAACGGGTGCGATTTCGTCGCCTACCCCTGGCGACATAATTGCAGCTTGCTTTGGTTCGAGCGTATTCAGCCCAGTTGCTGGCGCATCTACCTCGGCAGCGTGTACCAGCATTCGTCGTAGTCCTGCCGATGGCAGCTTGAGCGGTGACCCAAGCACTTTCACTGGCCTGCCTTCGGTTCTGTCGAACGCGGGTGCCATTGAAACTGACGGCATCGACTTGATCATGAACTACAAGACGGATCTCACCGACAAAATCGGTTTGGCCCTGTCGTTCAACGGTAACTACACGTTCACTTCGACGTTCAACGCATTCGTGGCGAACCCAGAATCCGTCAATCGCGATTGCACCGGATATGTAAGCTCCAACTGTGGTTCGCTGCAGCCAGACTTCTCATGGTCGCAGCGTACAACATTGTCGTACGGCAAGTTTGACGTATCGTTGTTGTGGCGTCATCTGTCTGCGATCGAGCAAGAGCCACTTGACGTGGAAGACGGTGGAGCGTTCTTCAGCGGAACAATTGGTGCGACAGTCCCGGGCCTTGGCGGTCAGACACTTAACTTCGGCAAGATCAAAGCCTATGACTATTTTGATCTGTCGGCGCGTATCAATGCCAGCGAAAATCTGACCTTCACCGTTTCGGCTCAGAACTTGTTGGACAAGGATCCGCCAGTAACCGGTAACAATGCCGGTTCGACATCTTACAACAGTGGCAACACCTTCCCGTCGACATATGACGCGTTGGGACGTCGCTATGCTGTAACGGCAAAGCTGCGCTTCTAATTTGAAGAGCACTTAAAGAAACAAGGGGGCGGGCAGCGATGTCCGCCCCTTTTGCTTTGCCAAACCATGACGCCGAACCAAGGCGCCGAACCATGGCGCTGAGCCATGACCCGCCACACTGGGTTATGTTGGTTTAGGTAAAGCCCGGCCCCCAAGAGGTCTGGCCGACGACTTCAAAAGCGAAGCGCATGTTCCAACGTCAATGGGATATTGGCAGATTGCGCGACTGCTTCGGCCCAAATGAGGACCTTTTCAATTTCGTCGCCATGCGCCATCTGCGCCAATTCATATTCCGCGCGCCGGTCCTCTGTCCGGAAACTGCCGCCGAACTTGCTATGGGTGGCAAAGGCGGGATGCGCTGCGTTGGCTGCGGCATGACCGCCAAGTCCAAAATGGGACACAGCAGCTGCAAGAGCTTCGCCGGGATTTGAGGTAAGCCGTTCGCTGTCCAACGTCGCAATGCGTTCAGCTCCGAACTTTCGCGCAATGTCATGAAACAGTTTTTGCTGCGCCAACCAACCGACCGCGGCGATTTGTAAATCGGTCTGCCGGAAATAATCACTCGGCTCGAAACCAAGCTCCACTATGCCGTCTGCAATTTGCCCCTCCAATAACTCGCGACACCACAGCCGACACCAAAGACCCTTGCGGGCTACAGACAAAAGAAACACCGAAAGTGGCGCATGCAGAAGAATGGCCTTGCTTGTTGGCCGCATTGTAAGGGCGGCGGGCGCAAGTGCATTGAAGATATTGGATGGCTTCACAACAACCGCCGAATCATCACCAAATGGGCGCGCGAGCATGTCCAGTGCATCGCCCAGCCGTTCGGCGACCGGCACCGGTGGCGCGCCGCGACGGCGAAAGCCTACAATGTCGTTCAACAAAACCGGTTCCTTCAAACCCATCGACAGGCCAGGCAGATCAAACCCGTTGGCGAACATGGTCGACGCACAAAAGGCAGAATGCAAAATAAAATGCAGGTTAGCGTTTTCAGCATTGCGGGCCTTGGCTTCTCGCCGCGACAAGACGATCGGGCGTGGTTCCATGCCAAGATATTCATCGGTGAGGAAGGTGGCGGCATTGTGCGCTGAACGGCTTACATGACGCAGATGGAAGGCATCTGCGGACGCGTCATACCGATGCGCAAGCCATGCGCCGTCGTTCCATATGTCGCTATTATTGGTCAGCATGACACCATCGACCTTGCCGTTTCTATCGGTAAATGGCAAGCATTCACCTGATGAATCAGAGCGCACCACCTGCCGAAGCGGCCCAACTGAACAGCCAAGGCATGCTTGCCTTGCGGGCCGGAAACTATGCCGAGGCGGAGCGCCTGTTTGTGGCGGCAGTTATGCATGACACTTTGTCGAGTGCGCTTTGGCGAAATGTTGCAACCGCACGGCGCGCGCAAGGCGATGACGAAGGCGAAATGCAGGCGCTGGATGCAGCTATTAACGTCGACCGCCGGGACTTTATGGGCTGGCTTCGCAAGGCCGAATTGCATGAACGTACCGGTGAAAAGGCTCAAGCGCTGACCGCTTGGAGCGGCGTGCTGCAAATGGCGGCGCATGCATCAGACCTATCTCCGGATATTGCCGCGGCATTGCAAAGGGGGCAGGCGTTTGTTTCGCAAGCGACCCTTCAGATTGCGGATGCGGTTAGTACGGAACTGGCGCCATTATCTGCCGCCATGGATGAAACGGAACTGCGCCGCAGTCAGGCATTTGTCGATGTGGCACTGGGGCGTCGGCGGACCTATGTAAACACATGTGACGGCCTATATTACCCCTTCCTTCCGGCGGATGAATTCTTCGACAGGCATCATTTCCCATGGATGCCTGCCGTTGAAGCCGCCACAGACGAAATACGAAAAGAATTAGAGGCGTTGCTTGCTGATCCGGGCGACGCGTTGCGGCCTTATGTTAAGATGGATTCGGGCATCCCTGAGAATAAATGGTCAGCTCTCGACCGGTCCCTTGACTGGGGTGCATGCTTTTTGTGGGAATATGGGCAACCAAATAAGCCCGTTTTAGACCGCTGCCCGCATACGGCGGCAGCTCTGGCCAGCTTACCGACCGCAGCCCTTCCCGGTCGCGCACCCAGTGCATTTTTCTCCATATTGAAGCCGCATACCCGAATTCCGCCACATACAGGTGTGACGAATACCCGTGCGATTGTTCATTTGCCGTTGATAGTGCCCGAGAATTGTGGTTTCCGCGTTGGCGGCGAAACCCGTGAATGGCAGGTGGGGAAGGCTTTTGCCTTTGATGACACCATTGAACATGAAGCGTGGAATGATAGCGATCACAATCGTGCAGTTCTTATCTTTGACGTGTGGAATCCGCATTTAACTTTTGCTGAACAAAATGTCATTTCCCGTTATTATACTGCGGCTGACGCAACGGATTTTAAGCTTACACATTGATTTACTAGATTTTTATTCTCTTCACTTTTACTGAATAACGTGTGTGTTAGTTGCAACACGACACTCAAGGGAGATATATGGTCATGCGATCAATCCTATTTATAACCTCAACCATCGGTATTATGACGTCGGCCTTAGCCCAGGCACCAACTTCCGCGCCTGTAAAGGCGCCAGCGCCTGCATCGGTATCGCAGGGCGGCAATTCGGCCTTAGTACCCGATGCAACCCTCTCCCAATCAGATCAAGCCATTCGATGTCGCACGGTGAGGGTGACGGGTTCACTGGTCAAAAAAGGGAAGGTGTGCAAGACATTGGCGCAGTGGCGCCAAATAACAGAATCTGGTAATGCACTCGCCCGTCGCTTGGTGGAGGACGGAACTTCACGCCCAGGCGGTCAGTAAAGCTACTTTGCCGACTATATTCCGAAAATCAATTTGAGGCGCTCAAAAGCTTTTTCATGACTACTCTATACCATTCGGGTTACGGGCACTTAGCTCCGCAATCAGAATGTTCTCGGCGCAAAGTGCTCCCCTATACCACAAACTTCAAAGCCCCATCACCTTCGTCAACCGCAACCGTGCTGCTATCCGGAATTTCACCGCGTAACAGCATGTCGGCCAGAGGGTCCTGAACATATCGCTGAATAGCGCGCTTAAGCGGGCGTGCGCCGTAGACGGGATCATATCCCACGCGACCAAGCCACGCCTTCGCCTGTTCCGTCAGCGACAGCTTTATTTTTCGATCCTTCAGCAAATTCTGCACGCGCTGGACCTGAATCTCGACAATCGGTGCCATGTGATTGGCGCCAAGCCGGTGGAACAATATGACCTCGTCCAGCCGGTTCAGGAATTCCGGCCGGAAATGTCCGCGCACGATGTCCATAACTTGCGGCTCGACCTCTTGCACATCCTGCCCGTCTTCCAGCGCGGCGAGATGCTGGCTGCCCAGGTTGGACGTCAAAATGATCAGCGTATTCGAGAAGTCGACGGTGCGGCCTTGGCCATCGGTCAGGCGGCCATCGTCCAACACCTGAAGCAGGATGTTGAACACGTCGGAATGCGCTTTTTCGACCTCGTCAAATAGGACGACTTGATAGGGCCGACGACGCACGGCTTCGGTGAGCACACCGCCCTCTTCATATCCGACATAGCCCGGAGGCGCGCCGACGAGCCGCGCGACGCTATGCTTTTCCATAAATTCGGACATATCGATGCGGACCATCGCATTGTCATCGTCGAACAGGAACGAAGCGAGCGCCTTCGTCAATTCAGTCTTGCCGACGCCCGTTGGCCCAAGGAACAGGAATGAACCAAGTGGGCGGTTCGGGTCCTGAAGCCCGGCGCGGGATCGACGGACGGCCTTCGACACCGCCGCGACCGCATCCTTCTGGCCAATCACGCGCGCGCCGATAAGCTGTTCCATGTTGAGCAATTTATCGCGTTCGCCCTCAAGCATTTTGTCGACTGGAATGCCGGTCCAGCGGCTCACCACGCCTGCGATGTCCTGTGCGGTCACTTCTTCGCGCAGCATCGCGTTGCCTGCTGCGGCCTCGGCTAACTCCAGTTGCTTTTCCAAGCCCGGTAGCGTGCCATATTGCAGCTCGCCCGCCTTGGCGAGGTCGCCCGAACGCTGCGCTTGTTCCAACTCGATGCGCGCACCATCCAGACGCTCTTTGATCTTCGCTTCAGCGGAAATTTTGTCTTTCTCCGCCTGCCAACGCTGCGTGAGTTCAAGCGACTGCTGATCCAGATTGGCAAGCTCGCCCTCCAGATTGGCCAAACGATCCTTGGATGCGGCGTCGCTTTCCTTACCAAGCGCTTCGCGTTCGATCTTCAGCTGGATGATGCGCCGATCGAGCGTTTCGATCTCTTCAGGCTTCGATTCCACTTCCATCCGCAAACGCGATGCCGCCTCGTCCATGAGGTCGATGGCCTTATCGGGTAGAAATCGGTCTGAAATATAGCGATGCGATAAGGTCGCGGCGCTTACCAACGCGCCGTCGGTGATCCGCACGCCATGATGCAATTCGTATTTTTCCTTCAACCCGCGCAAAATCGAGATCGTGTCCTCGACCGTCGGCTCGCCCACAAAAATGGGCTGAAACCGGCGCTGCAGTGCGGGGTCTTTTTCGACATGTTTTTGATATTCATCGAGTGTCGTTGCACCAATGCAGTGCAGTTCCCCGCGCGACAAGGCCGGCTTGATGAGGTTGGCGGCGTCCATCGCGCCCTCGCCTTTGCCAGCGCCCACAAGCGTATGCATTTCGTCGATGAACAGGATGATGTCGCCCTGTGCCTGCTTGACCTCATCAAGCACGCCTTTCAACCGCTCTTCAAACTCGCCACGATATTTTGCCCCTGCAATCAGCGCGCCCATATCGAGCGACAGCAATTTGCGGTGCTTCAAGCTATCAGGCACGTCACCATTGGCGATGCGCAATGCCAGCCCCTCGGCAATTGCGGTCTTGCCAACGCCGGGCTCGCCGATCAGCACGGGGTTATTCTTGGTACGGCGGGCAAGGATTTGGATCGTACGGCGGATTTCCTCGTCGCGGCCAATGACGGGGTCAAGTTTACCCGCGCGCGCGACTTCGGTCAGGTCGCGTGCAAATTTCTTGAGCGCGTCGTAACGGTCTTCGGCGCCAGCGGTGTCAGCAGAGCGGCCACCCCGCAGGTCGTTGATTGCGGCGTTAAGGCCCTCGGCGGTAATGGCTGCTGCTGCCAACGCCTTGCCTGCGGTGGTGGTCTTGGCGAGCGCAAGCGCAAGCAACAAGCGTTCGACGGTGACATAGCTGTCGCCAGCCTTTTGCGCGACCTGTTCGGCGGCATCGAGCACGCGCACTGCGTCGTTGTCGAGGCCGGGCGTTTGTTGTGCGCCGCCGCCGGACACCGCGGGTACCTTTGCCAATGCCGCGTCGGTCTCGCGCAAGGCCGTTGCCGCATCCCCGCCAGCGGCCTTGATAAGGCCCGACGCCATCCCCTGTTCGTCCTCCAGCAGAGCTTTCAAGAGATGCTCAGGCCCAATTCGCTGATGGCTCATGCGAATGGCGACGGTTTGCGCGCTTTGCAGAAAACCCTTGGCGCGGTCCGTGAATTTTTCGAGGTTCATGCGCTATTTCCTAAAATGCCGACGGAGCCTTTGTCACAAAGGCTTCATGTCCACACAGAATGTAGTGCGGCATTTTCGCAACACAAGTATGGGTACAAATGCTTGGTCGCGCGTTTGCGCGCAGAGGTCTTCCCTTTCGCAAAGACTTGGCTATGCGGTTTACGAGACAATCGGGCCGACAGGTAATGTCTGGTCGCGGGGGAGAGAGTGATGCGGAAATTTTTGTGGGCGTCTTTGGCGGTTTTTGGATTGGTTGGGGGTGCCGGCGCGTTTTGGGAACCGCTGGCGGCAACGGGATATGAAGCGCCGACAGGGACATATGATGTCGAAATTGTGCGCGACGAATTTGGGGTGCCGCATATCAATGGCAAGACCGATGCCGACACCGCTTACGGCCTTGCTTACGCCCATGCCGAAGATGATTTTTCAACCATAGAAGATGTCGTAGCCATGACGCGTGGTCGCTATGGTGCGCTCGCCGGCTCAGATGGCGCGAAGGTCGATTATGTCATGCACCTGCTCGGTGCGCGCGAAACGGCCGAAAAGCATTATATGGAATTGTCGCCTGAGGTTCGGGCGGTCTGTGAGGCCTATGCCGCTGGTTTGAACTATTATGTGTCCAAGCATCCGGGCGAAGTGCGGTTGTCGAAGCTGTTTCCTGTGACCGGAAAAGACATCGTCACGGGCTTTGTTCTGCGCGCGCCCTTCTTTTACGGGCTGGACGGGACAATCGCGGCACTTACCGAAGGCAAGCCGCAGCCGAAAGACAACGCTGCGCCTATGACGCCGATTGGCCGCGATCCAGATTTGAACGGCTCCAATGCATTTGCGATTGCGCCAAAGCGCATGGCCGATGGCAAGACGTGGCTGATATCCAACTCGCATCAGCCCTATGAAGGGCAAGTTGCATGGTATGAGGCGGTAACGCATTCGGGCGAAGGGCTGGATATGGCGGGCGCTTTATTCCCAGGATCGCCCTTCGTGTTGCTTGGCCATAACCGCAATCTTGGGTGGACCAACACCGTCAACCGCCCCGACCTTACCGATGTCTACAAATTGGTGATGAATAAGGCCGGTGACAAATATCGGTATGACGGCAAATGGCTGTCCCTGACAACGACGCGCGTCTGGCTGCCCGTCAAAATGGGGCCATTCGCTTTGCCCGTGCCGCAGACTGTGTATAGTTCGATCCACGGGCCAGTGATCAAGAATGACAAGGGCTATTTCGCTATCCGCTATGCCGGTATCGACAGCGTCAAAGCCGTTGAGCAATATTATCGCAATACAAAGGCGACCAATTGGGCCGAGTGGAGCAAATCCATGTCGATTGGCGGCGTCCCCGCCACAAACTTTATCTACGCCGACAAAACGGGCCGTGTTGCCTATATCTACAATGCGCTCTTTCCCGACCGCAAACCGGGCTATGATTATACTAAGCTGCTGCCGGGCGACACATCCGCAGTCATGTGGGCCGGGCCGGTTGGCTTTGACCGATATCCCAAGATTGTGGATCCAGCATCTGGCTTTGTCCAGAACGCCAACAACACACCGTTTCTGGCGGCTGGGCCCGGCTCCGAAATGGACCCGTCAGCCTATTCCCCTTATTTGGGCATCGAACTTGGCATGACCAACCGGGGCTTGCGCGCAACCGAGTTGCTGGCCGCCGATACGTCGATCACGCCAGACGAGTTGCTCACGATCAAGATGGACATGACCTACAGCAAACAAAGCTGGGTAGGGGCATGGATGGCGTCCTTTGCGGTGCTTGACCTGAAAGATACGCCGGAGCTTGCCAAAGCGCAAAAGCTTCTGGCCGGTTGGGACTGGACAAGCGATGGCAAAGGTAGTGCCGACGCTTTTGCCGAGCGCATTATCCGCTTTGGCGCACGCCCGCACTGGCGCGGCGACACAATGCCCGATGCGCGCAGTACGCTTCGGGAGGCGGTGACTGAGTTCACAAGCCGCTTTGGACGCATTGATCCACCGCTCGGCGATATTCAGCGGTTGCGGCGTGGAAACGTCGATGTGCCGATTCTTGGCGGAACCGATGCCCTGCGTGCGACAACCGCGTGGGATGCGGATCAAGCCGATGGCAAAATGCGCGTGAAACATGGCGACAGCTTCATCATGCTGGTGCGTTGGGACAAGGCTGGAAATGTGTTGTCCGAATCCATTCAACCTTATGGCGCGGCGACAACGCGGCCCGAATCGCTGCATTACACCGACCAGATGAAATTGTTCGTGGCGGGCAAATATAAGCCAGTTCATTTCGAATGGGCCGACGCCGTGAAGCACGCCAAACGTCGCTATCGGCCATAAGCGCCGTTCGTCGAAAATTTTAGGCAGTTACGTTGCGTTTGCCGGCTTTGTCACTATCTCTGACGGTAATGGTTTTTAACTTTAGGAGCAAAATATGATCCGGAAATTGACCCTCGCGCTTTTGATGTCAGGCTCGGCACTTACCGCGCAGGCCCCCGCCTTGGCACAGACGCCGGCACCTGTTTCGAAACTCGTAGACGCGGTCAACATTCCGCATGAGAAATTTACGCTCGACAACGGCCTGACTGTTTTGGTGCATGAAGATCGCAAGGCGCCCATTGTTGCTGTGTCGATCTGGTATGGCGTTGGGTCAAAGAACGAGCCAGAGGGCAAAACGGGCTACGCACATTTGTTTGAGCATATCATGTTCAATGGCAGCGAAAACGCACCGGGTGATTATTTCGAATATACCAAGAAAATCGGCGCGACCGACCTGAACGGTACCACATGGCTGGACCGCACCAATTATTTCCAGACCGTACCGACCACGGCGCTGGAATCTGCATTGTTCCTCGAAAGCGACCGTATGGGCTATCTGCTCAATGCCGTGACGAAGGAAAAGCTTGATAACCAGATTGGCGTTGTTTCGAATGAAAAGCGTCAGGGTGACAATCAGCCATTTGGCTTGGTCAGTTACAAGCAGTCAGGGACATTATTCCCCGTTGGGCACCCTTATCATCATAGCACGATCGGCAGCCTTGAAGACCTATCGGCGGCTTCGCTCGATGATATGAAAAACTGGTTCATCGACCATTATGGCCCAAATAATGCGATTTTGGTTCTGGCCGGTGACATCAATGCGGCCCAAGCGAAGCCTTTGGTGGAAAAATGGTTCGGCAAGATTAAGCGCGGCAAAGATGTGGCCCCAGTCAATGCGCCTGTGCCAACGCTCGAAAAAGACATCAAAATCGTCATGAAGGACAAGGTGCCGACCACGCGTATTTATCGCAATTGGGTTGTGCCAGGTCTTGCCGATCCCGACACGAATTCGCTATTTGTTGCGATGAGCGCGCTTGGCGGACTGTCGAGTTCGCGTTTGGACAATATTCTTGTCCGCCAGGAACAGACTGCTGTTGGCGCGTCTGCGTATCTCATTCCGTTCGTCCACGGCAGCCTTGTCAATGTTCAGATTGACGTAAAGCCAGGCGTCGACGCTGATTTGGTCGCAAAGAGGCTCGACGAGATATTGGCCGACTACATCAAAACCGGTCCAACTGTTGCTGAAGTCCAGCGCGTTGCCGCGAGCAACATTGCCGCGCAAATTGATGGCCTTGAACAAGTCGGTGGCTTTGGCGGCAAGGCCGTCGCCTTGGCCGAAGGCCAGTTATATGTCGGCGATTCCGATTTCTACAAAAAGGAATTGCAGCGCCTCGCAGCGGCTAAGCCAGCGGCAGTAAAGGCCGCGATGCAAAAATGGCTAACTCGCCCCGTGCTGGAAATCCGTGTCGAGCCCGGCGAGCGTGAAGTTTACAAAGAAATTGCTGCCGGAGCGGGTAGCCGGACTGGCACGCTGTCATCACCTGCATTTTACACCCCTCCAGGCAGCGAAGACAAGCTAGTGTCCTCGCCGCTCAGCTTTCAAGACCGCAGCACGTTTCCTGAGCCAACCGGCACGCCAGCGCTTGACTTCCCAACGGTCGAAGAAACGACCTTAAGCAATGGTATCAAGGTATTCTTTGCACGTCGCGCGGCGGTTCCAACGGTGCGCGTGGCCGTCAGCTTTAACGCTGGCTATGCTGCCGATCCCGGGGAAAAACGCGGAATCGCATCGATGATGTCGACGATGATGTCGGAAGGCACCACAAGCTTAACGTCGACCCAGATCGCCGAAACCGAAGAGAAGCTCGGGGCCGACGTGAGCGTGGGGTCGTCGCTTGACCGGACGGTTGCCAGCCTGCGCGCAGTAAAGCCAAATCTTGGACTGTCGCTCGATCTGCTCGCGGATGTGATCAAAAATCCAGCCTTTGCGACCAACGAGCTGGAGCGCGTTCGCGTTCAGCAACTCACGCGGATCAAGTCGGAAAATAACCAGCCACAGGGCATCGCGGTGCGCCGCCTGCCGCCATTGCTTTACGGCAAGGGCCATCCTTATGGTGGGCCACAAACAGGTAGCGGTTATGCAGAAACGGTGGCCGCTATCGGCCGCGATGATGTTGTGAATTTCCACGCATCATGGGTGCACCCTGCCAAGGCCGAAATTTTCGTCGTTGGCGACACCAGCCTGAAAGAAATCAAGCCGATGCTTGAGGTGCGTTTCGGCAAATGGACGTCAAATGCGGCCCCAGCAACGGCAAAGAATTTTGCCGTTGCGGTGCCTGAGCCGGAATCACGGATCCTGTTGATTGATCGTCCAAACGCGCCACAATCGCTTGTGCTTGCCGGGGTCGTATTGGATGCAAAGGGTTCGGATGATCTCCTGACCCTGCGTGCCGCGAACGAGATTTTTGGCGGTGACTTCCTGTCGCGTATCAACATGGACCTGCGCGAGACCAAGGGCTGGTCCTACGGCGTGCGCAGCCAAGTCAACGGTGCCGAAGACCGCGTGCCTTTCTATATGTTCGCGCCCGTTCAGACCAACCAGACAGGACCATCGGTCAAGGTGCTGATCGACCAGCTGAAGGACTTTAACGGTGCTAAGCCTGTCACCGCTGAGGAACTGGAAAAGACGATCAAGGGCAATGTCCTTGAACTGCCGGGTAGTTATGAACAATCATCGGCGGTGCTTGGGCAAATGCAGTCGGATCGTTTGAACAAACGGCCATTTGATTATGCCGAGACGGTTGCGGCCCAATATACTGCGCTCACGGCCAAGGCGTTGAATGATGAAATGCGCGCCAAGATCGATCCTGCAAAGATCACCTGGCTGGTTGTCGGCGATGCGGCGAAAGTGAAGCCGCAGTTGGAAGCGCTTGGATTGCCAATTGAAATGGTGACTGAAGCTGCTAACACTAATGCAAGCAACAGTGCTAAATAAGGAGCAAGAATATGGCAGCAGTTGATGGTGATTGGGACGTAACAATCAAAAGCCCAATGGGTGACCAGAAAGCCGTACTGACCGTCAACAGCGACGGCAGCAGCTTTTCAGGCCAAATGTCGGGTGGCCTCGGTGCGATGGACATCGCCAATGGCACAGTTGATGGCGACACGCTGAGCTGGGGCATGGACATCACTGTTCCCATGCCAATGCATCTTGACGCAACGGCAACGGTCTCTGGCGATGCGATGACGGGCGAAGTGAAGGCAGGCGCCTTTGGTTCGATGGGCTTGTCCGGTACACGCAAGTAAAAGCCGCAGCGCACGCGATGCGCTGACATGCGAATGAAAGGCCGTCTATCCGATCGGGTAGGCGGCCTTGTTCTATTTGTCGCCAATGCTTATATTATATTTAAGCGCGTTTCCTCCGAATCGCGATGATCAAGATCGGATTCACGTCATGAACCAGCTTGTTCCTCCGTCGCAGTCGCGCATGTCCTTGGTGCGTTTGGCGCTGTTTGTGATCCCAACGATTATGTTCCTCGGCTTTCTGTCAGGCACTATGTCGGGATCAACGGCTGACAACACTTGGTATCAAACATTGCTTAAGCCGGAGATTCAGCCGCCGGGCTGGATATTCGGCGTGATCTGGCCTACTTTGTATCTCATGCTGGGTTTGGCCTTTGCCATGGTTCTTCATGCGCGCGGTGTGCGTCGCCGCAATATGGCAATTGGCCTCTTTTTGTCCCAATTCGTGATCAACCTCACTTGGTCACCGATATTTTTTGGTGCGCATCAGGTCACCGCTGCTTTTTTTGTCATCATCGCTATGCTTGGTCTCGCTATTGCGACAACTGTCGCATTCGCACGTGTCCGCAAGGCTGCGGCATGGTTGATGGTGCCCTATTTGGGTTGGATAAGCTTCGCCGCAATCCTGAATTTTCAGATTGATAATCTAAATCCCGATGCGGAAAGCCTTTACGTTCCGGCGGTAACTTCCCAAATAGGTAGTGGCGGTTAACCCCCCGACCGCAATGGAGTGAATGATATGCAAAGCGAAAAGCGCATTTTTGACGATTTGGCCAAAGTATTGAACGGCGTTGCAGGAACCGTGGCCGGAATGGGCCGTGAGGCCGAGGCGAGCATGCGCGAACGCGCGCGCGAGTGGGCTGGCGGTCTTGATCTTGTATCGCGCGAAGAATTTGATGCCGTCAAAACCCTCGCGGCCAATGCACGCGCCGAGGCCGATGCGCTTGGTAAGCGCGTTGCCGCCTTGGAAGCTGCCTTGCAGGCAAAAGGTAGCGCAGCACCTGCCAAGGCGAAGCCTGCGACCAAGTCTGCGTAACGTCCAATTTCAACTTTTCCACAGCGGACCCACAGCCTTGTGTTGCGCGTTGACGCAAGCCCCTTGCGTGCGAGTCAGTCAAGGGGCAGACCCAACGCAACTCGACAGGCGCAATCAACATGCACGATACCGACGAACAATATGAGCAATTCGAGCGCGACGAATCCGCGCCTGTAGATATGCTCGCGGCTTTGTTCGAAGCCCGCGGATGGTCGTTTGAACTTGATGGCGAAGACGAGATAACCGCTGAATATAAGGGCAGCTGGGCCAGCTATCAGATGCGCGCGATTTGGCGTGAGGAGGACAATGCGCTTCAACTCATAATATTGCCGGATATCACGGTGCCAAGCGATAAGCGCGCGAGCGTCTACACTGCTTTAGGCCTCATCAACGAACAATTGTGGCTTGGCCATTTCGACATGTGGTCCGCCAATGGCATATTATTGTTCCGCCACGGCAGTTTAATGGCATCGAATGGATTGCTGGGTGTCGATCAGGCACAGACCATCATCGACGTCGCGATTGACGAATGCGAGCGTTTTTATCCCGTGTTCCAATTCATTATCTGGGGTGACAAAACCCCGGAAGAAGCCATCGCCAGCGCACTTATCGAGACGCATGGCGAGGCCTAAGCCGACTTAAACCGGACGTTTTGCCTTAATGAGATAATGCATATAGCCCATGGCGATCGGTTTATCCCGGTCATCCTGCCATGCCCGTGCCTCAACATTGGCCATTGTACGGCCAAGGCGCGTGACTTCGCCAACAGCAAAAGTCATCTGGCTCATGCCACCGCGCATGAAATCAACGGTTACATTAACTTGCTTGATGGCGGAATCGCTGCCTTTTGCGCGTAACGCCTGGTGAATAGCGGCGATGGCCGCAATCTCGAGCAGGCCAGAAATGGCACCTCCATGCAGGAAGTTGGGACGCCCCTGAACGCGGTCAGTAAAGGGCATGCCGATGACCGGCGCGCCATCGATTTCGTCGACGATCGCCATGTCCAGCGCGCGCGCATAAGGCGGAAGGGCCAATGGCAATTCGGTCATTATACCCGGTCTCCGATGCGGATGAATGTGCCGCTTGCATGCGCCAATGGCTCGTCTGGATTACCATTATGGGCAAAGCCGCGCACAAAACCTATGCTGTTGGTCAAATGGTAGCAAATGCCACGGCCGTAGACGCGTTCGCCTGATGGGGAAGGCCGCAGATAGTCAATCCGCAGGTCCATCGTGACCTGCGGTCTGAATTCGCCAAGTTTAGTCCAGATCGACATGCTGGTCGCATTATCTATCAGGCTTATGATGACGGCAGAGGCCAATATGCCGGTTTCGGGGTCGGCCACAAGGTCCTCTCGCCAGTCGACGGAAAGCTCAACCCAATCATCGCCATGCCCGACATATTCCATGTCAAGAAACCCGCTATGACCAAATTTGCCCATTATTTTGTTGACCAAAGCAGGGTCAAAGGCCGCGCCCTTTGGCATGATGCTGCCCAGATCAGGTTTCCCGAAGGCCATTTATTTACTCGCTACGGTTGCAGGAAATTGCGGCGTAACGCGCGCCTTGGAAAGCTGCTCATACGCAAAGCCGGCTTTTAGGACATTGTGGTCATGCCATTTCGGGCCAATGAAGCTAAGCCCGACCGGAAGCCCAGATGAAAGCCCCATGGGTACAGACAAATGCGGGAAGCCAGCAACGGCGGGCAACTGGCTGGCGCTTGGCCCCGAAAATGCATCACCCTTGCCCAAAGTCGATGCCCATGCGGGGCCGTTGGTCTGGGCAATGATGACATCCACCTTGTTGTTGGCAAACAACTGGTTCAGCGCCTTTGTGGCAAGCCCGCGTGACGTTGCTAACGCCTGCAGATAGGCTGGGTCATCAAGGCCTTTTTCCTTATCTGCCGTCTCGAACGTGTCCTGTCCAAAATATTGCAGTTCCTTGTCGGCATGGGCGGTGTTGAACGCGATCACGTCGGCCAATGTTTTGTGCGGGACAAGGCCCTCAGGTAGGCCTTGTAAATAGGAGGTAAGGTCTGCCTTAAGCTCAGCGAGCAAAACCTTAAATTCGCCCTGTCCGATTTTTTGCCGGTCAATCTTTCTGGTGTCGAGAACAACAATCTCTGCGCCGCCGTCCTTCAACTTGGCAATCGCGGCGTCGAATAGCACCGCGTCGGCAGTGGGCGCGCGGATCACACCAACACGCATGCCCTTCAAAGCATCGACGGACAAGCCAGCGGTGTAATTGCCGCGCCAGCGGTCGGCATCCACTGTCGCCGCGTCCTGCGGGTCGCTACCGGCCATCGCGGTCAGCATAATCGCCGCATCACGCACAGAGCGGGTAATGGGTCCGGCGGTGTCCTGACTGTGGCTGATGGGCACAACATAACGACGTGAGACAAGGCCAACGGTTGGTTTAAACCCAACAACGCCGTTTACACCCGCAGGGCAGGTGATGGAGCCGTCGGTTTCGGTGCCAATGGTTCCGGCGGCAAGGGCTGCCGCTGCTGCGGATCCGCTGCCGCTTGATGAGCCGCAGCTGTTGTGGTCAAGCGCATGCGGGTTTTTGGTCAAGCCGCCGACCGCGCTCCAGCCGCTGGTTGAATTGTTCGACCGGATATTGGCCCATTCACTCAAGTTGGTTTTGCCCAAGATCACGGCACCCGCCGCACGCAAACGGGCGATGAGCGGCGCGTCACGGTTGGTGATATTACCTGCAAGTGCAAGCGATCCAGCGGTGGTGGCAATGGGGCCAGCAACCTCGACATTGTCCTTCACCAGAATGGGAATGCCGTGCATCGGCCCGCGATATGTACCGGCGCGTAATTCCGCATCCATCGCGCGTGCTTGGTCAAGTGCGTCGGGAAAGGTAGCAATGACCGCATTCAGCGTTGGTCCGCTATCGTCCACTGCAGCAATCCGCGCAAGATATGCCGCGGTGATAGCTTCGCTGTTTAGCGTGCCGCCCTCAATGCCGTCAGCAAGCTGGGAGAGATCGAAATTTTCAATGGATCCCGCTTTGGTAAGGTTGGCGGCCGCTTGTGCAGTTGAAGGCGGAATTGCTGCCCATACCGCGGCTGGCTGAGCTAAAGCACAGGTGAAGGCGAGCGCGATTTTCATTTTCATGTGACGTCTCCCTTTGCCAATTCTGTTCCACGGTCGCGTGCGGCGCCCAGCGTCTGCGTCATCAATGCTTCCAAAGCGGCCTCTGCATCAAGCACGGCTAGGCCAGCGGCTGTGGTCCCGCCGGGGCTGGCAACGCGTGCCGCCAATGCATCTGGCGTTTGCGGCGATGACGCGGCAAGCATCGCTGCGCCCTCCGTCATAGACAGCGCCAATTGCGCGGCAATATCGTGCGGTAAACCCGCCGCTTCGCCACCCTTCGTCAACGCGTCAATGAAGCGGTAGACAAAGGCCGGCCCTGATCCGGCCAGCGCCGTGACAGCGTCCATTTGCCCCTCATCCTCAATCCAGATGACCGAGCCCAAAGGCGCGAGCCAATGTGCGATATTCGCGCGTTCCGTTACATCTGGCGCAAAGAGTGCAAGCGGCGATTTGCCGATGGCCGCCGCTAAATTAGGCATAAGCCGAACGATCCGCGCGTCGGGAAAGGCGTTGCCCAGCGTGTGTGACGTTGTGCCAGCCAGTATCGAAATGACCAATGCCCCGGGGGCAAGCAATGCCGCAATGTCCGGTGCAAGCGATGGCAAAAGCTGCGGCTTGATTCCAAGCACCACGATATCGAATTGCCCCCCAACGTCCTGTGCCGACCGTGATAGCGTGACGCCTGTGGGCAGGTTTTCGGCGACAGGGTCAACAATATGGAAAGCATCTGGCGCCACACCGGCGGCAAGCCAGCCAAGCAGCATCGCGCCGCCCATGTTGCCGCAGCCGTAGAAACAGATTTGAGAGGGGAAAACGGACAAAATGAAAACCTTGCGACTGTTTAGGCGAACGTCATGCCCTATCCATGCGCTAACGGCAACCGCAGGAACAGCGACAGGCCCTCTGGCGCTGGTACGGGCGGCGCACCTGCATGGCGCACGGCATCTGCGCGTGCACGATTAAGGATCGCTGTTGGTACATCTGCGTCATGGAAAACATGGTCGGCCTCACCCAACAACCGCGCGGTACGCAACGTCAGATCGTCGGGGCTATCCGACAGCAAGGCGATTTCAATGATACGGTCGCCCTTGGGCTCTTGCGCCACGTCAAGCCAGTGTGCGACCGTGTTGGCCGTGTGGTTTCCGAACGGATCCAACAGGCCGCCCGCGGTAAAGCCTTGGTCCAATGCGCGGCGGCGCTGGGGACCCTCGGGCCAGCGCACGCGGATTGCGACGCGCGCGCCGGCAATCGCATTGGCCAGAGGCCCTAAGGTTTCGGGCAGCAATGTCTCAATCCGCTGGCGAATGGCCTTTGCCATGCCCGCCGACGCCCCGCCCGTACCCACCGCAACCAGAACGGGCGTGCGGTCAACAATGGCAGGCGTAGTGAAATCGCAGATTTCGGGGCGGTCGACGACGTTGACGAGTAACCCGCGCGCCTTCAACGCATCGGCAGACGCCCGCGCCGCGTCTTCGTCCGCGATGGCGACAAAAGCAATGCGCGCGTCCATGTCATCAGCATTGACGCAGATGCCGCCAGCGCGCTCAATCAAGCGCTGTTTGGCGTCCGCCATTTCACCTTCACCAACCAGAATGACGTTCCGGCCTTTCAGGTTCACAAATATCGGCAGCTGGTCCAACGCGATTTTCCTATTTCAGCCAGTCGGGCACATGTTCCGCAGCTAAAATCGTCTCAGGCGAAATCCGTTCTGCGACGACTGCGAATTTGTCACCATCGACCAAGACTTCGGGAACAAGCCCACGGCTGTTGTAAGTGCTCGCCATCGTCGCACCATAAGCGCCAGCGGTTCGGAAAATGGCAAGGTCATTGGCTGCAACCGGGTCAATCTCACGCCCCATGGCAAAGGTGTCGCCAGTTTCGCACACAGGACCAACGATATTGGCCATCATCTTTTCGCCGTTGGGCGCAACTGCTTCAAAATCATGCCACGCGTCGTAAAGCGCCGGGCGCGCCAGATCATTCATGGCCGCATCGACGATCACGAACGGGGCGTTGCCCGCGCCGGGCTTCACGCGGATGACGCGCGTCAACAATATGCCGGCATTGCCCGCGATAACGCGGCCGGGTTCGAACATCAGGCGGACGCCCCAATCCTTGGTCACGCGAGCGACCATAGCGCCATAATCGGCTGGCTCTGGCGGATTGTCGCCGTCACGATAGCGCACGCCAAGGCCACCACCCAAGTCCACATGGGTAACTTCATGCCCCTGACTGCGCAATAACTGCACCAGCGCGCCGACTTTCGTAAATGCCGTCTCAAGCGGTTCCAAGCTGGTCAACTGGCTGCCAATGTGCAGCGCCAACCCGCGCATATGCAAGTTTGGCAGCGCGCTCAACCGGGCGTAAATTTCGGCTGCGCGGTGAATACCAACGCCGAATTTATTGTCGGCCTTGCCGGTAGAAATCTTGCCATGCGTCCCTGCGTCGACATCTGGGTTAATGCGCAACACGGCATGTGCGGTAAGGTCCAAGGAAGTGGCGATATCTGCAAGCTCGCGGCCTTCTTCTTCCGATTCGATGTTGAACTGGCCAATGCCTACCTTCATCGCGCGGGTGATTTCCTCCGCCGTTTTGCCAACACCTGAGAACACGATATCCTCTGCTGCCATCCCGGCGGCAAGCGCGCGGTCCATTTCGCCGCCCGACACAACATCGGCGCCGTAACCCTGCCGCGCGAGAACCTTCAGCACCGCAAGGTTGGGGTTCGATTTGACGGCAAAGGCAATATGCGGGTTATCAAGTCCCGACAATGCGTCGCGGAAGACCTGCGCATGGCGTTCAAATGTCGCCCGTGAATAGACATAGACCGGCGTGCCAACTGCATCCGCAATATCAGATAGCGCGACATCTTCGGCGTGCAGCACGCCATTGATGAGATTAAAATGGTTCATGGTTTATGACTTATTTTGGATTGGGTTTTGCGGATTGCGTCGGTTGTTCGGGGTTGAACGCTATGGGTTCCTCCCCCGGTGGGACGTCAAAGGGGTCGTCCTCGCGGCGGTCGGAACGTTTTAGCAATTCGTCCGTGCGACCAGGGCGTGCTTGCACCGATGCTGTCAACAAAATCGCTGCCGTTTGCGCTGTCATCTGGCCATAGGCCTTGGGTGGCAAGCTGTTGCCCGTGCGGGGTTCAAGGTCGCCGACCTTACCGCAGGCAGTAGCCGCCATTGCTATTGCGATAATCAGCAGGACAGGTTGCAACTTCATGCCTTTAGCTCCTTGTGTGCAGCAGCGATGGCTTCTCTCACGCGCACTGGCGCTGTGCCGCCAGCGCTTGTCCGGCTGGCAACAGAGCCGTCAATCGACAGGTCAGGCAATATGCAACCGGCAAGCATTGGGTTGATGGCCGCAAGGTCATCAGCCGCAATGTCCGATAGGCCAATGCCACGCGCTTCGCACGCCTTCACAACGCTGCCGGTGACATGATGCGCCTCACGGAAGGGCATGGCAAATGCGCGGACCAGCCAGTCGGCCAAGTCGGTAGCGGTTGAAAATCCGGTGGCGGCGACTTCGCGCATGCGGGAGGTGTTGAATGTCACATTGGCGACCATGCCGGTCATTGCGGCAATGGATAAAGCCAGCAGGTCATAAGCTTCAAATACTGGCGGCTTGTCGTCCTGCATATCCTTTGAATAGGCCAATGGCAGACCCTTCATGGTGATCATAAGGCTGTTCATGCAGCCAATGATGCGCCCTGAATGCCCGCGCACCAATTCGGCGGCATCTGGGTTGCGCTTTTGCGGCATGATGGAGCTGCCCGTTGACCACGCATCGGGTAAGGTAATGAAGCCGAAAGGCTGCGACGCCCATAAGATCATTTCTTCGGCCAGACGTGACAAATGCAAAGCGGTCTGTGCCGCGGCTGTTAGAAACTCAAGCGCGAAATCGCGGTCGGATACCGCATCAATGCTATTGCCCATCGGCCCGTCAAAGCCAAGCGCAGCCGCAGTTGCGGTGCGATCAATCGGGAAAGATGTGCCAGCCAATGCAGCCGCCCCCAAAGGGGAGAGGTTCAGGCGACCGCGGCAATCGGCAAAGCGGCTGCGGTCGCGCTTGGCCATTTCGTAATACGCCATCAAATGGTGGCCGAGCGTAACGGGCTGCGCCACTTGTAAATGCGTAAAGCCCGGCATGATGCTTTCGGTATGTTCTTCGGCGCGGGCAACAAGCGCAGATTGAAGGGCGCGCAAGCCAGCATCGATTTGCTGTGTCGCGTTACGAACCCACAGCCGGAAATCGGTTGCCACTTGGTCGTTGCGTGACCGCGCGGTGTGCAAGCGTGCAGCAGGCTCGCCAACCAAATCGTGCAGCCGCGTTTCGGTCAACATATGGATGTCTTCAAGCGCCAGATCTTCGGGCACGCCATTGGCTTGATATTCCGCATAGATCGCGTCCAAACCCTGCTGAATCGCGGCATTGTCGGCGCTCGAAATGATGCCCGCCGCTGCCAGCATATCGGCATGGGCTTTACTGCCCGCAATATCTTCCTGCCAAAGACGCTTGTCGAATGGGATTGAGGCATTTATCTCGCGCATGATGACCCCGGGGCCATCGCCAAACCGGCCGCCCCACATGCTATTGGAATTCGACATGCGCTTTGTAATTGCCCTAATCCTTCTGGTGTTGACTGGATGCGATAAAGAAAGCCAAGCGGAGGGGCAAGCGCAACCCGCATCGGGTGCAAATTCTGGCACGCGCGTCCAAGGCGACATCGCATTGGAAAGCGCGAATGGCAGTCGCGCCACGCTGAGCTACAAGAATGTGGGCCAAAAGGCGCCAACTGCACCCTTCGCTGACGCTGACGGGCAAGCAGTAACGTTGGCGGACTTTGCCGGCAAGCCATTGCTGCTGAATGTTTGGGCGACCTGGTGTCCGCCGTGTAAAGCCGAAATGCCAAGCTTGGATGCGGTGGCAAAGCTTGAACAGAACCGGATGAACGTCGTTGTGGTCTCGCAAGACCATGAAGGCCTCACGCCCGTCATCGCGTTTTTCAAAGAAACTGGGGTGAAAAACCTCGTACCCTATACCGACGCCGATAATGCAATCTTAGCTGCCTTCAACAATGTTATAGCGCTGCCTACGACCATATTATATGACAGTGAAGGCTACGAAGTCTGGCGGATTGTTGGCGCTGTGGAGTGGAGTGAAGCTGAAAAGGCCAAGCTGCTCCGCGAGGCAGACTGATCCATTTTTACATCAATATCCCGCTTCTGTCAGCGACCGGACTTGGACGTGACGATGATTCGGGTCCCTGCTGTCGGCGGTTTCGGCTGGATCATTTCCCACGCGCGCCAAATGGGGCAAGTACGCTTAAGTTTACAGTACTTCCAGGCATCAAAAGGCCGTTCTTGAGAAAGCTCTTTGTGGGATGAACCGAAAGCCCTTCACGGGATACTTAGCACATATAAAGTCATGTTCGGGAATGGTGGGCGCTAACGGGCTCGAACCGCTGACCCTCTCGGTGTAAACGAGATGCTCTACCAACTGAGCTAAGCGCCCCTCTCGGGAAGAGGGCCTTTGCCAAAGCTTGATGCCTTTGGCAAGCCTAATTAGATCATTGGCGCCGAACGTGTGGCGAGCGCGGCAAAATAATCGTCGAGTTTTGCGGAAGTTTCGCCAGAAAGCTCAATGAATACGCGACGGGCATCCGCCGGGTCCTGACGCCGCTCGAGCATGCCGATTTCGGCCATGGCGGTAATCCATCGCAAGGCCGTTGTTGGCGGCACTGCAGCCGCGATACACAGGCTGGATACAGATACCTGCTGCCCCTCCTGCGCTGCTGCTTTGAGATCAAGTAGGATGTCCCATGCCGGGTCAGCAAACAGGTCGGGCTGAAAAAAACTGCCACGCAACCGGCGCAGCTTAATTATTTCACGCAGATTAGGCTGCTCGGCCATATCATCCGTGAACGGGCTGCTGTCAGCAAAATTCTGAAAACCATCACGCGGCGCTGGACGGAAAGACACAGGCTTTTCGGACACTTTATCTTTTTGTTCTGATTCAGCTAGGCGCGCGAGAGTTCTGGCAAATTCGGCCAGCTCATCACTGATGCGGTGCAGCGATGCAAATTCCACTTCTCGATCTTTGTCTCGCAGTCGTGCGATGCTTTCCCGCCCAAACGCTCCTGCCAAGATAGGCATTGCCTCGACATCGAATAAATCGACCATAACATGATATTGGCCGGGCGGAAATGCCGCATAAATCTCTTCCACCGCATCCATAGTGGACCAAATCATTGAAACGCCGTTATGCACTTAAATATAATGGTTAATTCGCGTAACGCTAGCTTCGAGCACTTCCATTTTGGAGCGAAGATCGACCAATAGAAAATCGGCAGCTTGCGAATTATCCATGACAAGGGGGCAGCTTGAGAGCGTTGCGAGTCTTGCCAGGTCAGCATCGCGTTCCAACGAGCCGCCAGCGATCATCGCGACACGTCCATTATGACGCAATCCCGCCCCGGAACGGATGAAAAAGTTTGGCGGACTGACCGCTTGCTAACGTTACCTAATGGGGTAACCTATTGTGCAGGGTACGCCTGAACAGGCCCCTTTTTGTCATGCTATCGCATAACGCGCGGATAGAAGTAGCGCGGGCATTCCAGTGCCTTACCGCAAAGCTTGTTCCAACAACCGCGCTAGACGAATGCCGCCGCGTTCAACCTGCTGCCGCAACGCTGCGCGTGAGGCCGTTACGTCAGCTTCGTCGATGACAACGGGCGCCGCTGGCTTTGCACCACAAGGGTCACCATCGACGGCGCGCGGATAGGCGATGTTTTTGGATATCGCCCAATTTTCTTCGCTCCAGCCCTGCGCATTGCCTTGGTCTACAGCCGCTTTTCCCGCGGGCGCAAATGTCCGGACGATGGCTGGTGCCGCTGACAGTGCGCGATCAGCCAACAGCCCATCCCAAACCGAATGCAGATTATAGCCAGGCATGACGCCATAAGTGGTTTTCAGGTCATTGCCGCCGCGGTCCGCATGGTCACCGGCATGTAATGGCTGATGAATGTCGCCGACAAAATGCACAAGAAACGCCAGCGCCTCCAACCGGACATGTGTGGGCAAGGCCTTATTCGATAGAAGGGCAAAGTTGCGGTCAATCTGCGCCGAAACGCAATTGCCGTCGGCGCAGGCGCTTTTTAGGTCGAACGGCTTGCAGATGTCGACATTCTGGTAATGCCAGCTGTTGGTATAGCCCCAGCGCACACGGTCGCCCTTGATGCAATCCGCCCAGACGCTGACGTCCGCGATATTGCGCATAGCGCATGCGGGCGTGCCCAACATCGGCGCCGCGCGCAGAAGGCGCCGCATATTTGCCCGCGCCATGGGTGACATATTTGCCTGCGCAATCTGTGCGACGGTTTGATGGCCATATTCCCAATAAGATTGGGCAGGCGCGAGCGGCGCGAACAAGAGGACTATCGAAATGAGGAAGCGTTTCATCCCTCCGCCTTAAGCGGGTTTTTACAGGAAATATATCGGCGTGTGCACTATCGATGCATTGCGCTTATTCAAGGTCTGACAGGGACACAGCCCGCGCGCCGGATTGCCGGCTGCGCACCAGAGCTTCAAAAACGCATCGCAACGCTGACCCCAGCGCTTGTGCTGTCACCCCATGGCAGAACAAATGCTTCGCGCTGACTGCGCTTGCAGGTGATCAGGAAGCCCGACGCCGACCCGATGCCGGCGCCAATTACAACATCATACCAGTGATGCTTGTCCGCTTGCACGCGGGCCAAGCCAACGAAGCTCGCGGCAAGCATAGCCGGCACGCCGATGTCTGCGCCTTGGCGGCTATACAATGTTGCGGCGGCGGCAAAGGCAGCGCTGGTATGGCCGGAGGGGAAACTCTTCCGGTCGCTGCCATCGGGGCGCAATTCGGGGAAGGTGTATTTCAATCCCGTTGTGATCAAGGCCGCGGCACCAAGCGATCCCGCCGCCTGAAACGCGCCTTGTGTGTCGCCTTGCGCGATGGGCAGGCCAAGCGCAGCAAGGCTTAACCCGGCAACGCCAACATCGCTTGCCGTGGCCCATGCCTTTTCATTTTTGGCCTGCGCCTGCATTGGCGCTGCTACCAATAAAAGCGCTAGAGAAACGCGGTTGATGTGCTTTTTCATATAATGTCCTTAGTGTTTTATAGCGCCCCGCTGGAGCTATGGGCGCGGGGAGAGCAACAGCCTATAAGATATTAAGGCTATGCCAATGCAGCCGGACAATATGATCACGCAAACCATATTGCAGCAAGTTCAGGTTGATGATTGCGGGAAAATGCCAAGCCGCCTATAATGCGATTATGTCTTCTATACGCCCCTGGCGCGATATCGTGCGCCGTCAGTCCCGCCAGATCATGGTCGGTAAAGTCCCCGTTGGCGGCAATGCCCCGATATCGGTGCAAACGATGACCAACACGCTGACCAGTGACGCAGGTGCGACCATTGACCAAATCCGCCGCTGCGAAGATGCTGGCGTTGATATCATCCGCGTATCTTGCCCCGATGTTGAGAGCACAGCCGCGCTGAAACAGATTGTCCGTGCGGCCAATGTGCCCATCGTCGCGGACATCCATTTCCATTATAAACGCGCGCTTGAGGCGGCGGACGCGGGTGCCGCTTGCCTGAGGATCAACCCAGGTAATATCGGATCGTCGGCGCGTGTGAAAGAGGTCGTGAACGCCGCCAAGGCAAATGGTTGCGCGATCCGTATCGGCGTAAACGCCGGCAGCTTGGAAAAAGACTTGCTCGAAAAATATGGCGAGCCATGCCCCGAGGCGCTGATTGAAAGCGCGCTGGACCATATCAGGCTGCTTCAGGATCATGATTTCCACGAATATAAGGTTGCGGTGAAAGCGTCGGACGTTTTCTTGGCGGTTGCGGCCTATATGGGCCTTGCTGATGCTGTTGACTGCCCCATCCATCTTGGAATTACCGAGGCGGGCGGGCTTATTGGCGGAACCGTAAAATCCTCCATCGGCATGGGCAATTTGCTGTGGGCGGGCATCGGCGACACGATCCGCGTGAGCCTGTCGGCTGAGCCCGAAGAAGAAGTGCGCGTTGGCTATGAAATCTTGAAAGCCTTGGGCCTGCGCACCCGCGGCGTCCGTGTGGTCAGCTGCCCTAGCTGCGCACGCCAAGGTTTTGATGTTATACGCACGGTGCAGAAGCTTGAGGATGCACTTGGCCATATCAAAACGCCCATGTCGCTCTCGGTCCTCGGCTGCGTTGTCAACGGCCCCGGCGAAGCGCGCGAGACCGACATTGGCATAACGGGCGGCGGCAATGGCAAGCACATGGTCTATCTCTCCGGCGTTACCGACCATCATGTTGAGGATGACGACATGGTCAGCCATATCGTGCGCTTGGTCGAGGCGAAAGCTGCAGAAATCGACGCTGGCGCAAGCGTGAGCATGGACACGTTACACGGAAAAGCGGCTTGAGCCTCTCGATACGGGCTGCAACGCCGGCCGATATATCGCTTATTGGGCAGTTCATTCGCGACTTGGCGGAATATGAAAAGCTGGCGCATGCGGTGCGTTTTGACGAGGCGGTGATGGCACAAAAGCTGTTCGGGCCACGCCCTTATGCTGAGGTGCTGATTGGCGAGATTGATGGCGTGCCGCAGGGCTTCGCCTTGTTCTTCCATAATTTTTCGACCTTCGAAGGACGGCCGGGCATTTATCTGGAGGATTTGTTCGTCCAGCCGGATGCCCGTGGATCGGGGCTTGGCAAGGCCTTGCTTGGCACGCTTGCAGGCCTTGCGGTCGAGCGCGATTGTGCGCGGCTGGAATGGTCGGTGCTTGATTGGAACACGCCAGCGATTGATTTTTATAAGGTGCTGGGGGCAACGCCCATGGACGAATGGACGGTCTACCGCGTCGATGGTAGCGCGCTAAATAACCTTGCCGCACACAGCCTTTAGACATGGCTGAACTCCACCCGCGTCCGTTCATCCCGTTCATGGTGGCTGCCGCGGGCATCGGTACATTTTCGTTAATGGATGTGGCGATGAAGGACCTCGCTTTGTCGCTTGGTACCTATAATGCCGTGATGTGGCGCAACTGCCTTGGTGCGTTGTTCATGGGGCTGTTGTTCATCGGTACGCGGCAGGAATGGCCGCCAGCGCACATCTTGAAAATACATCTGTGGCGCGGCATGGTCGCGTCGGTCATGTCGATCAGCTTTTTCTGGTCGCTGACGAAATTGCCGTTCGCTGAAGCCATCGGGCTTAGCTTCATTGCGCCGGTCATCGCACTCTATTTGGCCGCAGTGATATTGGGGGAAACAATTGGCCGTGAAGCCATCTGGGCGTCGCTGGCGGGGCTTGGCGGGGTGGTTATCATCATGGCTGGCCGGTTGAGCGGACAGTATACCAATGGGCATCTGTGGGGCGCTGCGGCAGTTTTGTTTTCGGCGGTTGTGTTTGCCTATAACCTGATCCTCGCGCGCAAGCAGGCGCAGGTCGCAGGGCCAATTGAAATCGCATTTTTTCAAAATCTTTTCGTCGCCGCGACACTCAGCTTTGCAGCACCGTGGTTTTTGCAGCCCATTGGTGCGGCTCATGCGCCCTTGATCGGTGGCGCAGCGATATTGTCGATCATCTCGCTGTTACTTTTAAGCTGGGCCTATGCGCGGGCGGAGGCACAGATCTTGATACCCGTTGAATATACCGCCTTTGTTTGGGCGGCGTTGTTCGGTTGGCTGTTCTTTGCCGAACCTGTCACCGTGCCAGTGTTATTGGGGACAGTGTTGATCGTCAGCGGCAGCCTAATTGCCGCGCGGGCCAAGCCAGAGCCGGTGAACCAAGTGGAGATTGCGGCGGTTTAGCCGCACGCGGACCCAACGGCTACGCCGCCAGCGCCGAATAAATCATTGTCTTGATCTCGCGGCGCACCGGGTAGGTGGTTGATGGCAATAACTGCGTCATGAAAATCATGATGATATCCTCGACCGGATCGACGAAGAAGGCGGTCGAATACATGCCTCCCCAATAGAAATCGCCCGTGGAGCAAGGCGTCAATGTCGCCGCGCTGTCGATGGTGGTGGCAAAGCCAAGGCCAAAACCGATGCCTGCCATTTCGGCCTCACTGAATAGTGATTTCGACATTTGCGTCAGGTCCTGCCCGCCGGGAATATGGTTTGCGGTCATCAGCTCGACCGTCTTTGGGCTGAGGATCTGCGCGCCATCTAACGCGCCGCCATTGAGCATCATTCGGCAGAAGCGATAATAATCGGCTACGCTCGATGCCAGACCGCCGCCGCCAGAATTGAATGACCAGCCCTTGGTCCACATGCTGTCGGCGCCTGCCTTGTCGATCAGCTTCATTTTTGTTTCGGGGTCAAAGGCAAAGCCTTCGGGGATGCGGGCTGCTTTGTCGGATGGCACCTGAAAGAAAGTGTCCGTCATGCCCAAGGGCGCGAAGATATGCGTCTGGAAATATTCGGGCAACGAAAGCCCGCTGATGCGTTCCACTAAGATGCCGAGTATGTCGGTCGCAACCGAATAATTCCACTGCGTGCCGGGGTCAAACTCCAATGGGATTTGCGCCAGCGTATCAATCACGCTCTGCGAGGTGTTTTTGGTCCAGCTTTCGACATCGGTCTTGCGATAGGCCGCGTCGATATTGCCCTGTTCCTGAAAACTATAGGTGAAACCAGCGGTGTGCCGAAGCAGATCAATCACCCGCATTTGTGTCTTTGGCGCGCGCGTCATAAACGGCACATTGCCGCCGCCGCCCACAAAAACGCCCAATTGCGCAAATTCAGGGATATATTTGGTGACCGGATCCGTGAGCGCAACCAAACCCTGTTCCACCAACTGCATGAACGCGACTGAGGTAATCGGTTTGGTCATCGACGCAATACGGAAGATGGCATCTTCAGCGACGCCAGAGCTCCACTGCAGCGCGATATCATCGCCACGGCCGACCAACACCGACGCGAATGGCAATTTGCCATTATCGAGATAATTGGCCTGAATGAACGCAGGAATTCGGGCGAGGCGGTCTGAAACGAAACCTAGGTCTTCGGCGCTCATACGGCGGTTTGTCCTGTCAATTGACGGGTTACAGGGTGCGAGCTTGAAAGCCCGCCGTCTACGGCAATTGCTTGGCCGTTGACATAAGAAGCTTGGTCGCTGGCCAGGAACAACGCAACATTGGCAAGTTCCTCTGGCTGCGCGCCGCGGCGCAAGGGGTTCAGGCGGCCAATCTTCTCGGTCACGCCCTTTTCGCGGGCGTAGTCGAATGTCGGCTTGGTCATACCCGTTTCGGTAAGGCCCGGGCAAATCGCGTTGCAGCGGACATTGGTCCCTGACAACTGTTGCGCGCTGACTTGCGCCAGATTGATAACGCCCGCCTTGGATGCCGAATAAGGCGGGCCGCCAGCACCGGAACGGATACCAGCGACGCTTGCCGTCAGGATGATCGATCCGCCATTGCCCGCATCCGCCATCGCTTTGCCTGCATGCTTCACCATCAGCCAAGGGCCAATCAAGTTGACGCGCAAGACGCTGGTGAAGTTTTCAACTGTGTTATCGAAGATGCCTTCCATGCCGCCCGAAATGCCGGCGTTGGCAAATGCGATGTCGAGATGGCCGTGCTGCGCGATTGTTGTTGCAACCAGCGCCGCCACATCGGCTTCATCGCCTGCGTCCATTTGCACGGCAGTCGCGGCATCACCTATCATCGCCGCGGTGTCATGCACCGATGCCGCCATGTCGCCCAAAACGACTTTAGCGCCCTCGGCCGCAAAGCGGATGGCGGACGCGCGGCCAATGCCTGACCCCGCGCCGGTGATGATGGCGACTTTGCCCTCTAATGCTCCACTCATACGACAACGCCTCCATCAATCACAATTGTCTGTCCGGTCATAAAGCTTGAGGCGTCGGACGCGAGATATACCGCAGCACCCGCAATTTCGCGCGGCTCACCAATACGGCCCAGCGCCGCGCCAGAGGTTGATGTCTTCAAATTTTCGGGGTTTTCCCACAAGCCTCGGGCAAAATCGGTTTTTACCAGCCCGGGCGCGATCGAATTGATACGCACATTATGCGGGCCATATTCGCGCGCGAGATTCTTGGTCATCTGAATATCTGCCGCCTTGGTGATCCCATATGCACCCAAGATCGGCGTTCCGCGCAAGCCAGCAATCGACGATACGATGACAATGGATCCCGATTTGCGCTCTATCATCTCGGGTACGACCATCTGGATCAACCAATGCTGCGATACGATATTGTTATCCAATGTCTTGCGCAGTTGCTCGTCAGTTATCGTCGCCATCGGCCCATAATGCGGGTTGGATGCGGCGTTGCAGACCAAAACATCGACTTTGCCAAAGGCCTTGCGCGCTTCATCGACGAGATTTTGCAAGCTCTTCTTCGAGGACAGGCTTGAGGCAACGGCAAGCGCCGCGCCTGTATGCTTGGCATTGATACCAGCGGCGACGGCCGCGCAATCGTCGATAGTACGGCTAGAAATCACAACTTTTGCGCCATGATCTGCCATTTCTTTGGCAATCGCCTGACCAATGCCGCGCGATGAACCTGTGATGATGGCAACCTTGCCGGTCATATCGAATAAAGACATTCTCTCTCCTTTTCCTCGCCGCGTGCGGTGAGGATTATCAATTACGCTCCAGCCTTCTCCGCGAACTTCCATGCAGATTCGGCCAGTGGGAATACGCGCTCGGCCATGGCTTGTGCATGTGACGAACTTGCGGTGCCGTCGATGACACGTTTTTTGATACCTTGGATAATCCCGGCGAGCCGGAAGAAATTATACGCAAAATACCAGTTCATGTCGGGCACGCCGTCACGGTTTGTGGCGGCGCAATAGCGTTCGACCATCTGGTCGAGCTCGGGAATGCCCAACGCTGCACGATCCAAGTCCATGACACCCGAGCGGCCTTCATTCTGCGTCACCCATGCCATCGCGACATAGGTGAAATCTGCCAGCGGGTCGCCCAAGGTCGACAATTCCCAGTCTAGCACCGCCACGACCTTTGCCTCTTTCGCATCGAAGATCATATTATCAATGCGATAGTCGCCATGGACAACGCTGGTGCGGGTCTGTTCGGGCAAGGTTTTGGGCAGCCATTCAATGAGGCGTTCTATTTCAGGCATCGTTTCGGTTTCGGCGAGCCTATACTGCTTTGTCCAGCGTTCGACCTGCCGCCCGAAATAGTTACCCGGCTTGCCAAAATCGGACAGGCCAGCGGCTTCGACATCAACATTGTGCAGCGCCGCCAATGTATCGATCATCGCCTCGTACGTCGCACGGCGCTCGGCTGGGCTTGAACCCGGCATGGAACCGTCCCAGATCGTCCGGCCTTCAACCATATCCATGATATAGAACATCGACCCAGCGACACCGTCGTCGGTGCATAGGCCAAAGGGCTTTGCGACCGGAAAGCCCGTTGGGTGCAAGCCCGCAATCACCTTATATTCGCGGTCAACGGCATGTGCGCTGGGCAACAGGACGCCAAATGGCTTGCGACGCAGCACATAAGAACCGCTTTTGGCGTTTAACCGATATGTCGGGTTCGACTGGCCACCTGCAAATTTCAGGACCTCGACTGGACCTTCAAATCCGTCGACATGCGCATCCATCCATTGCGCCAATGCTGTGGCATCAAGGATGTCCGCACCCGTTGGCGCGACCGTTCCGGTGAAGGCCGTTTGCGCGTCAATCGGGGTTGGGGCTGTGCTCATTGGTCAAAAACGATGACCGAACGGGCCGAGTCACCGCGCTTCATCTGGTCAAAGCCTTCGTTGATCCGCTCCAGCGGAATGGTTTCCGAAATGATGGTGTCGAGATCCAGAAGACCGCGCATGTAGAAATCCACCAGACGCGGGATATCGACCGGGAAGCGGTTGCCGCCCATGATCGCGCCTTGCAGTTTCTTGCCGGACAAAAGGTCCATCGCGGACAGGCCAACCGAATGCTGTAAAGGCATCATACCAAGGATGGTTGCCGTTCCGCCCCGCTTGAGTGACTTGACCGCAAGCGTGCCGGATGCAGGACGTCCAACAGCTTCAATCGCATGGTCAACACCGCCCTTGGTCAGTTCCTGAATTTGCGCAGCGGCATCATCGGCCAAGGCATCGACCACATCGGTCGCGCCCAGCTTCAACGCCATCGCGCGCTTTTCAGGCAACGGGTCAGCCGCGATGATGCGTCCAGCCCCTGCAATCTTGGCGGCATTAATTGTGGCAAGGCCAACGCCGCCGCAGCCAATGACGGCAACGGTTTCGCCGGGTGTAACCTTACACGCGTTGAATATCGTGCCAGCACCCGTGGTCACAGCGCAGCCAATGACGGACGCCTGCGGTAACGGCATGTCGGGGTGAATGGCGACGCACGCATGTTCATGCACCAACATCATTTCGGCATAAGCCGACAGGTTCAGCATCTGGTTGACGATGCTGCCATCTGGCCGCGTCAGACGCGGTGCTTCGCCCTGCCTGCGGCGGGTTTCGCCGCCAAGGCACAGCGACATACGCCCAGTGACGCAATATTCGCAATGGCCACAAAACGCGCTCAAGCAGGTGACAACAGCGTCGCCGACCTTAACCGTGCGCACTTCGCTGCCCACAGCCTCAACAATGCCCGCGGCCTCATGTCCCGGTATGGCGGGTAAGGGATGCGGATAGGTACCTTCGATAAAGTGTAGGTCGCTATGGCACAGCCCACAGGCCGCGGTGCGGATAAGCACCTCATGCGGCCCGGGATTGGCGATGTTGATCTGCTCGATTTGAAGCGGTTTACCCGCTTCGACCAGGACAGCAGCCTTCACCGTGTTGCGCCCATGTCGCCGCTGGACAGTCCGTCTTTGCTGCGGCTTCCATGCTTGCCAAGTTCCATACGGGCAATGGCGCGGGCGTGTACTTCGTCTGGGCCATCGGCCAAACGCAATGTGCGCTGATGCGCCCATGCCGATGCAAGGCCGAAATCGTCGGACACACCGCCGCCGCCATGCGCTTGAATGGCATTGTCGATGATGCTCAGCGCCATATTCGGGGCCTGCACCTTGATCATCGCGATTTCTGCTGCTGCAGCCTTGTTGCCGACCTTGTCCATCATGTCCGCTGCCTTCAGGCAGAGCAGGCGAGTCATTTCAATGTCGATACGGGCCCGTGCAATGCGTTCTTCCCACACGCTCTGTTCGGCAACGGTCTTACCAAAAGCAACGCGGGTTTGCAGCCGCTTGCACATTTTCTCCAGCGCCTCTTCGGCGACACCGATCGTGCGCATGCAATGGTGGATGCGGCCTGGTCCAAGGCGCCCTTGCGCGATCTCGAAACCGCGACCTTCGCCCAGCAATATGTTTGACGCCGGAATGCGGACATCCTTCAATTCGATTTCCATATGGCCATGCGGCGCGTCGTCATACCCGAACACGGGCAAATGGCGCAGAATGTTTACGCCGGGGGCATCAAGTTCCATCAGCACCATCGATTGCTGCGCATGACGCTTGGCTTCGAAATCGGTCTTGCCCATGACAATCGCGATTTTGCAGCGCGGGTCGCCTGCGCCTGATGACCACCATTTCACGCCATTGAGGACATATTCGTCGCCTTCACGGCGGATGGAGGTTTCGATGTTGGTCGCGTCGGACGAGGCAACCGCTGGCTCCGTCATCAAAAACGCCGAACGGATTTCGCCATTCATCAACGGGATCATCCATTTTTCTTTATGCGCGGCGGTTCCGTAACGCAGGAACACTTCCATGTTTCCCGTGTCTGGCGCGGAGCAGTTATAGACTTCCGATGCAAAACCGATGCGGCCCATTTCTTCGGCGCAGAGGGCGTATTCCATGTTGTTGAGGCCCGGGCCCTCAAAATGGATGCTGTCATCGACGTGTACACGGCCTGACGTTGGCGGCATGAACAGGTTCCAAAGGCCAGCGGCCTTGGCCCGTGCCTTTTCCTCTTCGACGACTTGAAGCACTTTCCAACGGTCGCCAACAGCCTGCTCGGCATAATAATCGGCAATGCGTGGACGCAAGAAGCGTTCGTTATGGTCGCGGATACGGTCCCGCCAGTAAGTTTGCTTGTCGGTGAGATCGAAATCCATGGTTCATTCCTCTTTCATTTTTAATTGATCGGTTAACTGGCAGACTCTGCCGCTGTGTTCAAGACGCGCAAACGTTCATTATGACTTTCACGCGAAATAGGGAAATGCCGAAGGATAAGAACGCCGATAATTCCAAGAACCAGCACCGTGCCCATATAATATAGCGCAAGCCCGTCGAGCACGGCAACATCCACGCGCCCGGGCTCCGCATTTTGCGGAAAATCTGCAAAAGTCAGGATCATGCCCGCTGCGAATGTGCCAATGCCAACGGCGCATTTCTGCATGAAGAAATAGCCGGCGAAAAACAAACCTTCAGAACGCCTGCCGGTTTCCTGCTGCGACGCCTCAACCACATCGGCCATCATGGATGATGTCAGCATCATCATGCCGACTGCCGCGCTGTTGGTCATGGCCACCAGAGCGAACATGAACAGGATCGAAGGGTCATTTGGCGCGCCGGGCACAAGGTCCAAAAGCCAGCTGCCGTACAAGCCTGCCGTGAAGGTCATGGATATCATCGCCAGCAATATGGCTGCATTCTTCTTACCCAAACGCGCCGAAAGGGGCGGAACGATGATGAATGCCACGATGACAGTCGTAAACAAGATAAGCGCATAATAGAGCATCTCCATTTGCTTAAGCTGCCACAGAAAACCTAGCTGATAATTGGTTAGCGCAAATGTCAGCCCCTGGTTGATCAGTCCAAATACAGCAGCAGACACCAGCCACAGAAACGCCCGATTGGAAAGCGTGGCCTTCACTTCGGTGAAGGCATGGCCAAGGCCAACACCGCGCGGGGCAGGGGGCGATTGCTTGGCAACATGCCGATGCTGCCCAAGCGCGGAGATTAACACCGAACCGCTCATTATTAATGCACCCCAAACGGAAAATGAATCATAACCGGCAGGGTCGCTCACGCCCTTTTCGCCCGTGAAGAAAATGCCATAGGCAAAGATAAGCATCAGCAGGCCGCCAGCCCAGCCAAACAGGAATCGATAGCGCATCAACCGCGTGCGTTCATCATAATCGCCCGTCAATTCGGGCACGAGCGCTATCGAGGGAACCTCGCACATGGAAACCAATGAGCGCGCCAATACGGCCGTGCAGAACAGCCAGATGATTGTTCCCGTTTGTCCCATTTCGGGCGGGTGCCACAGTAACAGCCAGATGATACCAAGTGGAATTGCCGCGGCGTACAGCCACGGCAGGCGTCTGCCCCATTTGCTTTGCGTGCGATCGGACAGTTCGCCGATAATCGGGTCCGCAAAGGCATCAAAAATCAGCGCGGCCATGATGACAGTGCCAACGACGCCCGCTTCAATGCCAAGCACCTGATTATAGAAAATCAGCAGGAAGACCGAAAAGCCATTATCCTTGATACCAAAAGCAACAGAGCCAAGGCCGTGCATGACTTTTAACGAACGCGGAAGTGCAACTGCGGGTGCCATCAAGGGTTAAAACATATAACGTGAAAAGGCTTGTTTTCCGGCGAATCGCACGATGTTTCTCTCCTATGTCCCGCGCTTATGCTAGGCATACTGCCCATCCTGTCAATCGCGATGCAAATGACGTTACGGCAAGCTTCGCTCACCGATAAAGGCTTGCGTTTCCATGCGTGACAGCCCAAAAATTCATCACGCAATTAACAGGAGAGCGTCATGTCCGACCTTGAAACATTCCGCGCCGAGGCGCGCGCCTGGCTAGAAGAAAACTGCCCCGCCGAAATGCGCACACCTGCAAAGGGTGACGACGACGTTTGCTGGGGTGGACGCAATTTCGTTTTCCAATCCGAAGCGCAAAAATTGTGGCTCGAAGCTTGCGTTGCCAAGGGCTACACCGTGCCGGATTGGCCAAAGGCTTATGGTGGCGCTGGCCTGTCCCCGCAGGAAACAAAAATCCTGCGTCAGGAAATGGCAAAGCTTGGCTGCCGCTCGCCGCTCAACAGTTTTGGCATCTGGATGCTTGGCCCTGCGTTGCTCAAGTTCGGCACTGAAGAACAAAAAGTACATTATATGGGCCAAATCGCCCGCGGCGAAATCCGCTGGTGTCAGGGCTATTCCGAACCGGGTTCCGGCAGCGACCTTGTGTCGATGCAGACCTTTGGCGAAGATAAGGGGGACCATTGGGTCGTTAACGGCCAGAAAATCTGGACCTCTTATGCAGATAAGGCCGATTGGATTTTCTGCCTCGTCCGCACGGATAAGGCTAATAAATATCACGGCATCAGCTTCTTGCTGTTCGACATGGAAACAGCCGGTGTTTCAACCAAGCCAATCAAGCTAATCTCTGGCAATTCGCCCTTCTGCGAAACCTTCTTCGACAATGTCGTCGTGCCCAAGGATCAGCTGGTCGGCGAAATCAATCGCGGCTGGGACGTTGCGAAATATCTGCTCGGCCATGAACGCGAAATGATTTCGGGCATGGGCGGCGATGGCGGCGTGACCTCCATTGGCGCAGCGATGAAAGCCGTCCTGTCTGAAGAGCCAGTGCTGCGCGCCCAAATGGCACTGTTTGATGTCGATAACCTCACCTTCCGCGCCCATGGCGAACGCTTCATGGACGAATGGAAAACCGGCAAGGCGCATCCGGCGTATTCGAACCTGATGAAATATGTCGGGACCGAATTGAACAAGAAACGCAATGAACTGGTCATGTCGATTGGCGGTTCTCAGGCGCTTGAGTGGGAAAGCGAACGTGCCAATGGCGGGTCCAAGGCACGCAATTGGTTGCGCACCAAAGCCAACTCAATCGAGGGCGGCACCAGCGAAGTGATGCTCAACGTTGTGTCGAAACGTATTCTCGAAATGCCAGGTGCCTAATCATGGCAATGACCTTAAACGACGACCAGAACATGCTGCGCGACAGCGCGCGGGATTTTATGGCGAGCGAAGCCCCCGTCACCCATTTTCGCAAATTTCGCGATATGGGCTGCAAGGATGGCTTTAGCCACGGCCTGTGGAAGCAATTTGCCGAAATGGGCTTTACTGGCATCCTCATTCCCGAAGCCGATGGCGGCATGGGCATGGGCCAGATTGAGGCGGGAATCGTCCTAGAAGAAATCGGCCGTAATCTGTCGCCATCGCCTTTTTTGACTACGTCAGTCGCGGCGGTTGAGGCGTTGAAGTTGGCCGACAAGGCGATGCGTGATCGCTGGTTCCCCGGCATATTGGCTGGTGAAACCGTTATTGGCATCGCTATTGAAGAAGGCGTTAAACACCGGCCCGAAAAAATCGCCTGCGTTGCGACACGCAGCGGCAATGGCTTTAAGCTGACAGGGCAAAAGCAATTTGTCGTGCAGGGCGCATCATCGGACATGCTGATTGTCGCGGCGCGGACTGCGGGTGCGGCTGGCGAGACCGATGGGCTGACGCTGTTCGCTGTCGATAAGGATGCTGCTGGCTTGTCGATGGAGGCCACCCGCTTGGTCGATTCGGCTGTCGCCGCACATGTGAAACTGGACGGCGTTCAGGTCGACGCCGATGCCATCATTGGCGAAGTCGATGGCGGCTGGAGCGTGCTTTCCAAAATGCTTGACGCAGGACGTGTGGGGGCCGCCGCCGAAATGGTGGGCGTTGGCACGGGCGCTATGGACTTGACGTTCGATTATCTCAAAACCCGTAAGCAATTCGACCGAGTCATTGGTGAGTTTCAGGCGCTCCAACATCGTGCCGCGCATCTGTACGGCGAAATGGAAGGCGCACGTTCGATCGTGCTCAAGGCACAATCATTGATGGACGAAGGCCATGCCAAGGCCGAGTTGTATGTTGCGGCGGCAAAGGCGAAAGCGGGCCTTGCCTGCAACCTTGCGGTCCGTGAAGGCGTGCAAATGCATGGCGGCATTGGTATGACCGACGAATATGACATCGGCTTGTATATTAAGCGCGATCGCGGTCTGAACGAATTTTTCGGCGATGCTTATTATCACGCAGACCGCGTGGCGACGATGAACGGTTATTAAAAGGACGCCTCAAATGGACATTCAAAGCTTATTCAACCTCAATGGCCGCGTTGCTGTTGTCACGGGCGGCTCGCGCGGCATCGGCAAGATGATTGTTGAGGGTTATCTGAAGGCAGGCGCAGCGCGCGTGTATATCAGCGCGCGTAAGGTCGACCAGATTGAGGAAACCGTTGCCGAATTTGGCAGTCAAGTGATTGGCCTGCCATGCGACCTGTCGACCGTTGACGGCTGCCTTTCGCTTGCCGAACAAATCGCGGCGCGTGAAGAAAAAGTCGACATTCTCGTCAACAATGCTGGCGCTGCTTGGGGCGCAGAGTTCGGTCAGTTTCCCGAAAGCGGTTGGGACCGGGTCATGGACCTGAACGTCAAATCCTTGTTCTTCCTGACGCAGGCGCTGCACCCGCAGTTAAAAGCCGGGGCAAGCTTTGACCGTCCCGGCAAGGTGATCAACATAGCATCGATCGATGGCCTACGCATCAACCCGTGGCAAACATACAGCTATCAGGCATCGAAAGCCGCCGTCATCCATTTGACGCGCCGTCTTGCGGCAGAGCTGGTCAAGGATAACATATTGGTGTCGGGTATTGCGCCAGGTGCATTCCAGTCGGACATGAACAAGGATGCCCGCGACCATGCGGACGCCGTGGGCAAGAACATTCCGTTTCCTCGAATCGGTTCGCCTGAGGACATGGCTGGTCTTGCAATCTTCCTTGCCGCACGCGCAGGAGACTATATCGTTGGTGAAACGATCGCCTGCGACGGCGGCATTCTAAATGCATCGCTGCCAGGCAATGGTATCGCGCCTTAAAATATTTACTTTCAAAGACATGATGGGATGAGTTGCAAGTTATGCAATCCACCCCGTTCTTTTCGCAATTGCAGCATAACCGACGCGCTCGTATTTGGGTTGCAACGGCAAGCAATTGCCGAACAAAATTGAACGGTCGGCACCCCCCCCTCTCTCCCTCGCCCCGGACAATTTTTTACGGCCTCCATGCACTGCGTGGGGGCCGTATCTTTTTGGACCGAAATCTTGTCCCCTATTTTGTCCACCGCGAACTGCACTGCCTGTGGATAACTGGCAAAATTCGGCTTTGCGCGACTCGAAAAGCATGACACCTTCAGCTCATCAGGCAGAAACGCTTTGATGCAAAGTTGGACCGGAAACGGGAAAGCGGCGCGGAAAAGAGGGAATGCAGGATCGCCAATTCGATAGGCAGCCCGTCGCAAGACAGGAGATGAGATCGGGAGGGTGGGTACAAAGAAAACGAATATCAAGTGCGGCGACACGCAAGTGACGCAACGACGGATAGGATACCCAAAGTACCAAGGTGAACCATAAAGGCCTTTGGGCCGGACTGGGGAACCGGACGTCAGACAGAGGAAAGAATGGCCCTTGCGGTCAGGAACTTCCGAAAATCGGACGCAGTGGGCGCTGGTAGCAATACCAGCGCCCATTTATTTTATGTGGCACAAAAATCGCCGCCTCGCTAAGGCCGTTTCATGTCCGAAATCACGCCCCAAATCGTCGCCGACCATGGTCTAAATACAGAAGAATATGCGCGCATCTTGCTCGCCATGGGACGCGTGCCCAACATGGTCGAACTTGGCATATTCTCGGTGATGTGGTCGGAGCATTGCTCCTACAAATCCTCACGCATCCATTTGAAGAAATTGCCGACTGAGGCCCCTTGGGTGATCTGCGGTCCTGGCGAAAATGCGGGCGTCATCGACATTGGCGAAGGTCCGAACGGCAGTAAGCTTGCCGCGATCTTCAAAATGGAATCGCACAACCATCCATCCTATATCGAACCCTATCAGGGTGCAGCAACGGGCGTTGGCGGCATCTTGCGCGATGTGTTCACCATGGGCGCGCGGCCGGTGGCCAATATGAACGCACTGCGTTTCGGGCGGCCAGACCATCCCAAGATGAAGCATCTGGTGCAGGGCGTGGTTGCCGGCATTGGCGGCTATGGCAATTGCGTAGGCGTACCCACGGTAGGCGGTGAAACCAATTTCCATCCCGCTTATGATGGCAACATTCTTGTGAACGCGATGACCGTTGGCGTTGCGGATCAGGACAAGATTTTTTACTCCGCCGCGACCGGCCTTGGTAACCCCATCGTCTATGTCGGTTCCAAGACGGGCCGTGACGGCATTCATGGCGCGACTATGGCGTCGGCAGATTTTGGCGCCGATATCGAAGAGAAGCGTCCAACGGTGCAGGTGGGCGACCCCTTCACCGAAAAGCTGCTGATTGAGGCGTGCCTTGAACTGATGGCGTCGGATGCCATTGTCGCGATTCAGGATATGGGCGCGGCTGGCCTGACCAGCTCAAGCGTCGAAATGGCGACCAATGGCAAGGCAGGCATCATTCTCGACATGGACAAGGTTCCCTGCCGCGAAGAAGGCATGACGCCTTATGAAATGATGCTGTCCGAAAGCCAGGAGCGGATGCTGATGGTGCTTAAGCCCGGACGCGAGGAATTTGCCAAGGCGATCTTTGACAAATGGGAGCTCGATTTCGCCGTGATTGGCGAAGTCACAGACACTGGCCATATGGTGCTGACGTGGAAGGGTGAGGTCGTGTGCGACATCCCGCTTGGCCCGCTCGCCGAAGATGCGCCTTTATACGACCGGCCCGCAGCGTCGAAGGCAGAGTATAAGGCATGGGCCAATGTGCAGCCGCTGGGCGATGTTCCAGCCAGCACGGACATAGGTGCGGACTTGCTCAAGCTGATGGCCAGCCCCGACCTCGCGTCGCGGGCATGGATTTGGCAGCAATATGATTCCCAAGTCGGCGGCGACACTGCGCAGCTTTCGGGTGGCGATGCAGCGGTTGTGCGTATTCACGGGACCAACCGCGCGCTGGCGATGAGCACAGATTGCACACCACGTTATTGCTATGCTGACCCTTATGAAGGCGGCAAACAAGCCGTGGCCGAAACCTATCGCAACATTAGCGCAGTGGGCGCAACGCCGCTTGCGATTACCAACTGCCTGAACTTTGCCAACCCGCAACGCCCCGAAATCATGGCGCAGATCGTTGGTTGCCTTGAGGGCATGGGCGACGCTTGCCGTGCGCTTGATTATCCGATCGTGTCGGGCAATGTGTCGCTCTACAATGAAAGTAAGGCAACCGGCGACGGCAGCGCGATTTTGCCAACCCCTGCCATTGGCGGCGTTGGCGTGCTGGAAGATGTCAGCAAATTGGCGACGATTGCGTTTAAGGAAGACGGCGACGGCATTTTTGTCATTGGCGACAATGATGGGCATCTGGGCCAGTCCCTCTGGCTGCGCGAATTGCATGGCCGCGAAGACGGCACTGCGCCACCTGTTGACCTTGCCAAAGAGCGCGCACACGCAGAATTCGTCCGCCAACTTATTCAGGATAGCAAGGTTAACGCCGTGCATGATGTCGCCGATGGCGGCTTGCTCGTTGCGCTGACCGAAATGGCGCTCGCCAGCGGCCGCGGTTGCGTTGTCCAAGAAATCGGCGATGCATTCACTGCTTTTGGTGAGGATCAGGCGCGTTATGTTGTGACCAGCGCAACTGCCGACCGCATTCAGGCGGCGGGTATCCCGATGACGCGCATCGGCACCGTTGGCGGCACTGCGGTCACTGGGCCTGGCTTTGATGTTGCTTTAACGCAACTGCGCGCCGCGCATGACAGCTTCTTCAAGGATTGGATGGAAAGCTAGGGCTATCCCGTCGGCGCGCGCGGCAGACGGTTTTTATCCCCTAGCCTTAAGCAGCGGCAGCCAGCAAATTATAAGGATCAATACCTTCTGACCGCATCGCTGCGTGCGCCGCTTTGTAGGTCACTGGTTCGGCAATACCCAAGCGCTTACGGGCATCGACCAAAGGCTCGCGTAACAAGGCTGCGATATCTTCCTGAACGATGTTCTTTGCCGCTTTGCCGATACGATAGCCTTCGTGCACCGCTTTCATAATCGGCGCCGATTTTGCAACGCGGTATTTCAGTTCTAAACCGCCGGCGTAGGCAATGAAGCCAACGCCAAGATTGTGGTTTTGCGCATAGGTAAAGCCCAGCACGCATTGTTCACCCAACGCGTCGCGGCCATAGCCGGTGAGGATGTGTAGCATGTCATGGGTATCGCGCAAGCGGTCGCCATAACGTTCAACCACATCGCCAAACACTGGGTATGTTGTCCGGAACTGCGCATATTCCGCCTCAAGACCTGCAGCGCTTAGACCTTCGCGTTCCATGAACTCGACATAAAAGCGGCCAACTGTGCCGGCTGGAAGCTTCTTGATGCTGTCATGGTCATCGAGCATGTCAATCAGGCGCTCATTGCTTTCAAGCAACGCCCGGCCCTTTGGTGTTTCCCAAAATTTACGCGCCATCTTACCGAACTTGCTGCCGCTTAAGGCCGCAATGATGTGAAAGACCTGTTCTGTGTCTTCTTTGTTGGCAATCAGCTTGCGAAAATGATGCCACGCCTTCCGAGGCTGCATTTTAGCAGGCGGGCGGTCAGGGTGCGAAAAATACAGTTCAGTCATGGCGAATCCAAGTTTGTTTCAACGATAGGAATAAAAACTACCTACATAAGTGTCAATAAGAAACGGTTAACGCACTGGACGGCAAATATGTGTTGCTGCATTGATACATAAACAGTGAGGGCGGTATGCGGGCATCCGAACAAAGGTACATCAGCTTGGATGCGATGCGCGGCTTTGCCGTGATGGGCATATTGGCCATGAACATCATCAGCTTTGCGATGCCCGAATGGGCCTATATCACGCCCGCAGCGTATGGCGGGGACAGCCTTGCCGACCAAATCGCGTGGTTTTTTGCGTTCATCTTCATTGATGGCAAAATGCGCGGCTTATTCTCCTTGCTGTTCGGCGCTAGCCTGATGCTGGTCATCGACCGCGCCGTGGCAAAGGGGGAAAGCGCCGCGCAGGTCCATTACCACCGGATGGCGTGGCTCGCTGTGTTTGGCCTCGCGCATTATTTCTTCATTTGGTTCGGCGATATTCTTTTTCTGTATGCGATTATCGGCATGATCGCCTTTTGCTTCCGCGACTGGCCGCCAGAGCGGTTAGTCAAGATCGCGTGCATCATTTTTGCTGTCGGGCTGGCGCTCTGGGGCATTCAATTTGGCGCGCTGCAGATCTTTCAATATTTCGCAACCCGACCAGATGCGAGCGCAGACATGGCCCGCCAGTTTCGCGAGCTGATGGATAGTGCGGACCTTGCCTTTAACATTGCACCTGACCTCGCGCTGCACAGGGGCAGCTATGTGGCGCTAACAATGGACAGGCTCGACGAATGGAGCACGCCATTTATCTTGGTGGTGCAATCAATTGGCGAAACTTTGCCGCTGATGATGATTGGTATGGCGATGCAAAAAAGCGGGTTCATCACGGGCAACTGGGATACGATCGATTACCGGCGCTGGGTGATGCGGATGCTGCCAGTCGGCTTGCTGCTGACATTGGTCTTTGGGGTTTGGATAGTAGCCGTTGATTTCGACCGGATCACCGCGCTTGCGGTCTTTTTCTTCTGGGGTGCAATTCCGCGTATTATGTTGACCGTCGGCTATGCTGCTGTGCTCATCCTCATCATTCGGCGGTATCAAAATCAACCGATGCTCGCCCGTGTTGCAGCAACGGGGCGCGCGGCATTCAGCAACTATCTTGGGACGAGCATTGTCATGACGACCATTTTCTATGGCTATGGCTTTGGCTTGTTTGGGCATGTGGGCCGTGCGGGATTATGGGTGTTTGTGCTGGGCGCGTGGGCAGTGATGTTGCTCTGGTCAAAGCCATGGCTGATGAAATTCCACTACGGCCCGCTTGAGTGGCTGTGGCGCAGCTTGGCGCGCGGAAAAGTGCAAACTATGCGCCGTTGACGACGCTAAGGCCGTCAACGGCGCAATTGTTTATCCATTGTCCGCAAACGGATTTTTCGACGACCGGAAGTTGATTCGCACCGGCACGGCGCCGAAATCCAAATCGCGTCTGATGCCGTTGAGCAAATAGCGCGCATAGCTGGCGGGCAGCTCGTCGGTCCGGTTGCCGAAAATGACAAAGGTCGGTGGCCGGTTGCGCGCTTGAGTCATATAGCGCAGCTTAATTCGCTTGCCACCAGGGGCAGGGGGCGGGTTCGCTGAAATCGCCACCTCAAACCAACGGTTGAGGATACCTGTTGGCACCCGCTTGTTCCAAGCCTCACGCGCATCGAACGCTGCGGAAATCATCTGGTCGAGCCCTTTTCCGGTAAGCGCCGAAACGGCAATCATCGGAACGCCCTTCAATTGCGACAGGCCCTCTTCCAACGCGGCACGAATGCCTCTGAATAGTCCGGCGCCGTCAACGGCCACATCCCATTTGTTGATCGCGATGATGAGGGCGCGGCCCTCTTGAATGACATGATCCGCGATCTTCAAATCCTGCACCTCAAGACCTTTGGTCGCATCCAGCAGCAGCACCACCACCTCGGCAAAGTCAATGGCGTGGCGCGCGTCGGCCACGGACAGCTTTTCGAGCTTGTCCTGTACCTTGGCACGCTTGCGCATCCCTGCGGTATCGATCAAGCGCACGCGGCGTTCGGTCAGCATCGGTGGGATGATACCCTCTTCGTCGGGCTCGCGTTCCTTGGGACTTGGGTCTGTCCAGATCCAATCGACCGAAATACTGTCGCGGGTAATCCCTGCCTCGGGCCCGGTTATCAGCCGGTTTTCGCCCAAAATCTTGTTTATCAGCGTCGATTTGCCAGCGTTCGGGCGGCCCACAATCGCCAGCTTCAATATCGCATCTGGCGCTTCGGGATCAGGCACTTCAAAAGCGCCACCGTCAATATGCGGCAGCAGGGATTGAAACAGATCTGCCATGCCTTCGCCATGTTCACCGCTGATCGCGATTGGGTCGCCAAAGCCAAGCGCATAGCTTTCCAATATGCCGTTATCGCCTTGCTTGCCCTCGGCCTTGTTGACCGCGAGTACCACAGGCGTCGCACTGCTGCGCAGCCAACGGGCAATTTCTTCGTCAAGCGGGGTTACACCAACGCGGCCATCGATCAGGAACAACGCCACTTGCGCGCCTGCAATCGCCGCTTCGGTCTGCATCCGCATTCTACCCGGCAGGGTCTCGGGATCTTCATCCTCATAGCCTGCGGTGTCGACGATGGTGAATTCCAAGTCGAACAGTCGTCCTTCGCCTTCACGGCGGTCACGGGTGACGCCCGGCGTGTCATCGACAAGCGCGAGTTTCTTGCCAACCAGCCGGTTGAACAAAGTGGACTTGCCGACATTGGGCCGACCGATAATGGCTACCGTCGGCAACATGCCGGTACTTCTCCTTTAAGGCTTATCCACGAAAGGCGGAAATGCGCCCGGAATCATCCAGAATATATAAGATATTGTTGGCCACAATTGGTGCCAGCGACACATCATTGCCAACGTCAAGAATCTCGGTCGCGGTGCCTTCGTCGGGCGCTACGGACCAAACCGCACCATGCGAATTGGCAATGACCAAGCGGCCACCGGCAAGCAAAGGGCCATACCAGCTGATAGGCTTCTTTTTCTTCTTTTCATTCTTGTAGCGCTGCAGCTTCGAAATCCAGCGGATCTTGCCGGTGGATCGCGCCACGCACAACAAACGCGCTTCGTCGGTCATGACAAACACCCATTCGCCAGAGGTGACCGGCGTCGAAATGCCCGCGATGTTGATTTCCCAAATGCGCTGGCCGCTCACCAGTTCGTACGACGCCATACGGCCACCCTTGCCCAGCGCGAATACGCGGCCGCGGTCGATGACGGGGTCAGCATCAATATCCGTTAGTGTCGACACTGATGTCGACATGGCTGTGCGGGACAAGGTGTCGCTCCACAGACTACGGCCATTTTCGTAGCGATAAGCAGCAAGCTCGCCGCTGGAATAGCCAGCGAGAATCGTGCCTTGCGCCGCAGCAGGGGCGCCAACACCAAAGATGCCCGATGCAGAAACAGGGCCAGCTTCGTTCCATTGTGCTTCACCATCGCTTTGGCGCAGCGCGTAAATCTGGTTGTCTTGCGTCATCACATAGACATTGCCGTTGGACAGGGTCGGTGCACCGCGCAAGGGACCCGCGGGGCGCTTTTTCCAGACAAGCGCGCCCGTGTCGGCGGCAAGCGATGCGACATCGCCAACGCCATTGGTGGCAAATACGTTCGTGCCGGTTGCGCTGACGCCGCCGCCAAAGCGCGACGGCTTGCCGTCCTTTTCGATTTCTAGTGCGTTGGACCAGATTTGCGCGCCCGTGTTCGCATCAAATGCGGTGACGCGGGCAGTCGTGTCGACGACATAGATGCGCCCATCGCTCATCACTGGGCTGGCAGCCAAGCGTGCACGCGGGTTGGCCCCTGTTACTTTTGCCGTCCAGATGCGCGAAAGGCCTTGGCCAAGCTCCACATGGCCGGGCGATTTTGATGCGTTGCCGCCGGGCTGCGCCCAAGCTTCGTTCAAGGCCGCTGGCGGGAGAGTGACCGCAAAACCTGCCAAGGCGGGATCGACCTCGGTGTCACGCTCGATGCCCAAAATGTCGACGCGGCTGCCGATCGTTGGTGTATTGCCTTTTTTCCCGGAATCGCCGCGCACACCGTCAATTACGGCGCAGCCACCCAATGTTGTCGTTGCGGCGAGAGCCAGAAGCAATTTTGCTATGGTCTTCATTATCACTCTCCCTTGGAGGCAGTTTCATCCGCCTTCGATGCCGCATTGCGCTTTGCGTCAACCTGAACGGTATCAATGCCAAGCGCGCCCGCCATTTGTTGTGCACGGCTGCGCAATGTCTGCGGCAAGCCTTCTTGCTTTGCAATTTGCGCAAATATTGGGCCAGCCAGATTGTCTTTGCCCATTTTAACATAGGCCAAGGCAGTCAATTCGCCGGCGCTGCCGAACCATGGATGGCCTGGTACGGCCAAGGGCTTAAGCTGAGCAATAACCTGCTGCGGTTGAATGGTATCAAATTCGGCGCTCACCTGCCGGATAAGCGCCAAGTCGCGAAAGGTCTGCGGCAGGGTGTCGTCGCTTGCGATCTTGCTATATAGCGCAATCGCCTTCTTGGTCTGGCCTTCTTCGCCCAGCAAATTGGCTTCCACCAATTGCGCCATCGCGCGGTATCCGGGTTGGTCAGCCTTAGCGAGGGTCGCCAACTGCGCGCGCGCCTCGTTGGCTTGGCCAGCACGCAACTTGTCCATTGCGTCGACAAAGGCCTCACTCTGCAAATCGGCGGCGGCCTGTTGTTGATTATGATAAATGATCCAACCGCCAAAGGCGAGCAGGCCCGCAGCAACTGCGGCCAAAAGCCAGCGGCCATAACGCTTCCAAAATGTCGTCAGGTCGCTTGCGCGGACGGCATCATCCACTTCGCGCAAAAATGCCTCGTCGCTTCCGCTCCTGTCTTGGTCAGGGCGCTTTTCTGTGGGTGTCAAAGCCAAAAGGGCCTCCGCATACGATTAGTCAAAAATGGTTGGAGACGTCCTTAGCTCGACTTGGCGCGATAGGCCAGCCTGCTTTATACAGGCTGGTATAGCTGATCGGGTCCGGGGAAGCTGCGGTCGCGCACGCGGGCGGCATATTCGCGCACCGCGTCTTCAACGCTGACGCCCATATTGCCGAATTTCTTCACAAATTTCGGCACGCGGTCGAACAATCCCAGCATATCTTCGGCCACCAGCACTTGCCCGTCGCATTGTGCCGACGCACCGATGCCAATCGTCGGGCAGGCAACTTTTTGCGTTATTTCAATGGCAATAGGTTCAAGCACGCCTTCGATGACCATGGCAAATGCACCAGCGTCGGACATTGCCATGGCGTCCTCAACAATCGATTTGGCTTCTTCGGGGCTTTTGCCGCGCACGCCATAGCCACCAAGAATGTTGACCGCTTGCGGGGTAAGGCCAACATGCGCCATCACCGGAATGCCGCGTGAGGTCAGGAACTCTAGCGTCGGAGCCAGCACTTTGCCGCCTTCCACCTTGACGCCAGCAGCGCCCGTTTCCTT
>Ga0114973_10000039_pt1 | contig 75254 bp, 87 predicted proteins | sample M_140807_MF_Meta_FD_87025 | JGI IMG/M metagenome (GOLD analysis project Ga0114973, IMG submission 87025) | Freshwater microbial communities from Lake Montjoie, Canada to study carbon cycling - M_140807_MF_MetaG | ecosystem: Environmental > Aquatic > Freshwater > Lake | place: Lake Montjoie... | reverse complement strand
TTTTTTATTTTTTTTTTTTATTTTATTTATTTTTATTTATTTTAATTATTTTTTATTTGTATTTTATTTATTTTTCATTTGTATTTTATTTATTTTTATTTATTTTTTATTTGTATTTATGTGTATATTACATATTGTCTACCTTTATAGTCCATGTTACCTGTTTTAGTGTTGAATTTAAAGAACTTAGTCTCTTCGTCCCCATAATCGATTTCCAATTCGTTGAGGATTGGGGCATCATTTATGTATTTATTATTTTCCATTTCAAACATCTCGGCTGCCTCTCTGTTGCGACGTTGTTGTTCTTCTTCTCTCTGTTTTTTTAGTCGTTCTTCTTCTCTCTGTTTGCGAATACGTCGCTCTTCATCTTCTTTTTGTTTTTTTAGTCGTTTTTCTTCTTCTCTCTGTTTGCGAATACGACGTCTCTCTTTTTCTTCTTGTTCCTTGAGAAAATTACGCATTTGATAATCAACCATATAGGCGCGCTGTCCTAGAGCTAATATATCAACACTCTTACCATTTTCAAGGTGGCTGCGCATCTCTGTAGTCGCAGACTTATTCCATCTATCAAATTGAACAATTGCATAAGGTTGATCTCCATATTCTGTTCTTTCATAAAGCATCTCGATGTATGATATGATACCAATGTGGGTAGACTTCAGCACATTGAACACATCTTGAGATGTTCTAAAAGCATATGGGTCGATGTCCCTAATGACAATCTCTCTTGGATAGTATTCACTTTTCTTGATGTTCAACATCTTATAACTCCTGAATACATTTGATACTTTTTAAAAAAAAGTATTCAATTTTATTTTGTTGGGAAGCTTTGAAAAGGTGTATCCAAACTTTTTAACTAAAAATTTATAATTCGATACTTCTAATTTATATGAGGTGAATTATAAATTTTTAGTTGGAATATTATTTTGTAAGCATTCATGTGTAAAGCAAAAAAAATTGAAATGCTTTTTTATTTTTTTATTGTATTTATTAGTGAAAAAATGAGCATGAATTCCCAAGAGAACAATTACAGTATCGATATTAATGAGGTTCCATTGCAATGTGGAGCAAGTCGGATGCTTTCATATACTCCAGAAACTTATCAGGAAGAACAGGATCGTATACGAGCATCTCAAGACCATAATGGAGAAGAAACGTATGAAGAGACACCATATAGACGTGTAATGCGTTCATATCACGACGAAGACGAACTGCATATGCTGACACAACGGCTCGATCTAATAGAAAAAAAAATAAATGAAAAACTTGTAGAATATGCAATTAGAGAAGAAGAATTGGTTAACGTGTTACAACGGTTACAAAATTTAGAGAGCCTCATGGGCGAAAGTATTGGAAATAGAGTGCAGATACCTCGACCAATATTGCAACGACAGACGAATGGTGTAGAAGCCAATAGTCCGTTCAATATAATTTATTCAGGAGATGAAGATATGTCAGTATCATCCCACAGCTCGATGCCTTCGCTTATATCGGTAGAGGACGATGAACAACAAGAACAATTCTCACAGCCTTTGGACGAGCCAGATTGGGATACAAGTGAACTTTATGGGGTCTATAAGTTAACAGATAAAAATAAGCGTGTTCGTCTCACCATATAAATTAGTTTGAAAATACTACATTATAGTTAGTATATAGTTATAGTATATAGTTAGTATATAGTTAGTAGTCGTCTTTGTAATCAAGTAAATTTAATAAGAACACTCTTTTTTTCATTTGAAAAATGTAAAAAAAAAATTGAAATACTTTTTATTAATTTTATTTATTGTATTAGTTTATAATTGAACGCATTTAAAATGTCAGCTATCATCAACCAAGATAACACCATGTATGCTCTATGCATTGACGCCGATATGGTTTTCCATTTCAAGACTAGAAATGAGGCAGAGTATTACAGAGAAAAGTTCAACAGAGGAAAAAAGATTTGCTGTATAGAGAAGACACCTGAAATTGAAGAACAATTTGGACTACAAGAGAGATTTTTAACCAAAATGACTGGCTTCTTACCTGAGAATAATAAAAAAACAATAAATAATAGTTGGGAAGACGTATACATTGCATCGCGTTATTTGAACAATCCAACATTTCAAATGGAAGCAGCGATGGGATGGATCGAAAATATGTCTTCAAGAGAGTTTGAAGATAGACTATTGCAAGGAGAACTGCCAGACTTTGCGAGAGCCGCAGACCTGCACCTACCTTTTCGTATAGAGCGTCAGACAAATCATGCGTATTACCTGATGACAGAAAATTGTCATAGAATAGGGTTATATAACCAAGGCTATTTAAATCGTGGAGAACTGAGATATCGCGATGTCAATTATTTCAAGAAAAAATATTATAAAGAATTCACCATGCCCATTATACTTTTACTAGAATTGAAAAAAAAAATAAAAGATTTTGAGGACCACTAGGATTATTATTAGTTATTTAGATTTTAGAAAACAAAAATTTAAAAACAGACTTAAAAACAGACCATCATAATATAATAATAAATGAGCAAAAATATATCAGAACTCATTAAGACAATTGAAGCTGAATCAGAGGAAAAAATAATAAAAGGATATAAGTCCGGCGACATCAAGCTGCCAAAATTATCTGAAGACGGAGAGATATTAGAAGTAGACGTAAAAGACGCAGATAAGCAGGCGAATTTTGTGAAAAATATTATGGCAGAAAGTGCAAAAAAATTTGAAACTGCTACTGGAAGACCACTTACTTATTCAGAGATAAGAGATGCGTTTGGATAAAAACGATATCTACCAAATATTTATATTATATAATTAAAATATAAATATTAATTATATGGAGTCGAACTTAGTATCGGTTGATGAACTTTTACCAAATCAATTATATTATATTAAAGTTTTATACGACAAAGATGGTAGAAGCTTAGAAGATCCTTTAGATTTGTATGGTACTTTTAAACGAAGTAAAGTTAGTTTTGGTAGAGATGATGATATTAATAATATATCTGTTATTTTTGATATAAAAGGAAAAGAACAAGAAATTAATCCTAACAATATATTTTATTTACAAAATCAAATGAGTAAACAACAATTATCGCAAATACAAAGAAATGTTGTTATGCCATCAGTAAGACAAGAGAATTTTACAAAGCTAGATGATTTATTAATTAAAAATAACAAAAAAATGATTGAAGAAGGAAAAAAACCTTTACCACCTTTACCACAAGAGATAATGGATCATACAATTGGATATGGTGGAAAAAGGCGTAAATCAAAAAGAAAAAAAAGTAACAAATCAAAAAGAAAAAGAAGTAACAAATCAAAAAGAAAAAGACATAAAATTTAGTGAAAAAAGATGGTTCTAACATTAAAACCATCTTTTTTAAAGTATAATATATATAAATGGTAAATTTGTGTAAATACAAAGACATGTTTGGAAAACCTGGAACAGGTGCTCATTCTGTTCGTTTTATGGGTGTAGCAATAATTGATGTCATTTTAACTCTTATAGGCTCTGTTATAATCTCATATTACACAAAATATTCATTATTATGGGTAACCATTATAATGTTTGGTTTAGGAATTTTTGCTCATAGATTATTTTGTGTAAGAACGACAGTTGATAAGATGTTATTTAACTAAAACTAGTTTCATTAGAAAAAACATCATGATAACGTGTTATATGATGAATAGGTATTAATGCTGCATCATTATTTTTATTTATATTTTTCAAATTTTTTTTCTGAACTATAGTGTCATTTTTAGGTATAGTGTCATTTTTAGGTACCAATGTTTTGTTTTCTGCATTGAAATCATAAATTTCTAATACTTTTCTTACAACTTCACTTCTCTCTATGTCGCCAGCATCTAACTTAATTAGTTTGATAATATTAGAAAGTTCATTAAACTTTTCTATTTTATGAACAAAATCATGTAAACCGTTTTCTTTAGCAATATCTGTTTGATATAAATCACCTGTAATAACCATGCGAGATTTATCTCCTAATCTGGTAACCAACATTTTCATCTGATTAGGTGAGCTGTTTTGCATCTCATCTGCGATGATAAATGAATACTTAAAGGTGCGGCCTCTCATAAATGCAAGTGGACAAATCTCGATTTTCCCATTTATCAACATTAGATCCAATTCGGTTTTGCTATAATGTTCTAAGAATATGTCAAAAATTGGCTTGGTCCATGGGTCCATTTTTTTGATAATGTTTCCAGGAAGAAAGCCAATTTCTTCATCCACACTAACTACTGGTCTGGTAATTATAATTTTGCTAATATATTCAGACTTTAAATCAGTAATGGCTTTTTGGCATGCAAATAAAGTTTTACCACATCCAGCAGGTCCAGTTGAAATAATAAGTTTGGTGTCATCATTATTTAAATATTTAACGTATTCTGCTTGATTATCGCTCTTTGGGCTATATAATGGACTGAACGAATTTCTGCTTTTTTTCATATAAAGTTGCATTTTTGTTCCAGAGTGCATAATGCAGTCAATTGTTTGTGTGTATAGAAAAAAGGTTGTGTATATAAATAATCCGTAAAGGTTCATTATTATACTATTTCATTATTTTTAAATATAAATAATATATATTTAAATTTTTTTTATTTGTTTATGTTTTTTATTTGTTACTATATTATGATGTCATTTTATAATTCGTGATTTTCAGCTTTATCTTGTTTTTTTTGTATTTTAAAAAAACGTTTATATTTTTTAATACCATCTAAAGTGTATCCATCTGCTTTCCTAATAGGCACCATTATGTAACCATAAGTATTTAAAATTTGTCTAACAAAGTTTAAAAGAGGCCATTTTTGTGTTTTATCTGCATTTTTCTGTAGGCTAGTCATAAATGAAGAGCTATACTTCTTTTTTAAATCTGGTAACAAAACCTTTATTTCATCGTATTTTGAATCAGACAATAATTGATCGCGAGGTATAATTATATTATTTAAATCACATAAATTGATAAATTCGATACCAACTTTTTTTAAAATTTCTTTACTTTCGTCGTCCATAATAAAAAAATATATTTTATTTTATATTTTTAATATTATTTTTACTAATATAAATTATATGTTAAACTCAGGGATGCTATAATTTTCTCCATCTTTTACATACTTGGCAATAATCTTTGGGTTCACTTTATTGCTTACAATGTCTTCTGCTTGATAAACATTATTGTTTTTGTCAATATAATAAATAATACCCTGAATATCTTGTGCATATACTTCTATTTTTTGAGTATTATTTTTTGGTTCTGTCTCATCTTCAATAATACCGTGAGGTGTTCCTTTTAGATGTGTTCCGCAATATTCATAACTATCTTTTTTTCTTCTAGTGCATCGTTCATCATTTGCACGCTTAGCACAACATCTATCAAACATAGGCACAAAATTCTTTACACGTTTTCTCTTCTGAAAATCATCTTTAGCAAAAGACAATCTATCATAATCATAAATATACTGAAGAAGATGGTTCATTTGTTCGCACTTAGTGAGACCCATTTGCGTGACTTTTTCACGAATATTGTCCTTGAATGTCGTAATATATACTTCTGCTTTCTTGTTTAAGCGCTTTTCCATAATGTCTTTATGTTATATATTATAACATCTATTCTTTAGTTCATTTTTTTTTATATTATAAAAAACAACTTAAAGAAAATATATTATTATACATTTTATATAATAATATTATATTTTTGTTTTTACTGCTGATAAATTATAGGTACAATATATTAAACATTTACATCATTAACATCATTAACAAAACCATAAATAAAAGGAGAATAATCTATAATAAAATATTTACCAGTTTTTGATGGAGATATAGAAAATAACTTGTTATATGTAACAACTATTTTATTATTTATACTAAAAATACAAATTCCATCTTTTTCTATAATTGTTTCTAATAAGTAATGAGTATTAACATCTACATTATCATTTACTGCTTTTAATGTTTTTAGTAAAAAAAATTGTTGATAATTTAATTTAAAATAATTACCAATTTCATCATTATTTAAATTAATATCTTTAAATAATCGTAGTGCAATAACATTTTTATCATTCTTATTTTTAAATAAATAAATATTAAATGAATCATTCCAATTTATAACTGATAATAATTGAAAAATTCCATCATTTGATTTTTGAAAAGTACTTGATAAAGATACACCTACGTAATTAAAATTAATAGTTAATTGAACTCCCAAATTAACTTTATTTATAACTAAATCATTTGATACTTTATTATATAAAAGATAATCTTGATTTGAATTAGTTAAAAGTGGATTATCATTTACAATACCTTTATATATAAAAGGTAAAGTTATTCCTGTATTTAAAATATCTAAAGGATAAATTCGAGAAGCCAAATATTTTGGGTATATAGTAGCTAATAAACTTTTGCCTAAAAAATTGTCTACAATATTTGTTTGTTTTTCTTCTGGATGCATAATAAATACTTCATTTTTACTATTAAGTATTTCATATGTGTTGTTATTACTGATAAGAACATTAATTATAGTAATTTTTTCATTAATTGATGTTTTATTACTTGGTAAATCTGGAACAATATTAATACCTTTATAGAGTGGTATTAATTCTAAATCATATTTTTCACCTATTACATAACGATTTACACTATTTACAGAGTTTGATAATGTTACATTTATTATTTTACCTGTTATTTCATTTTTGTAATATAACAATTTTGAAGTTTCAAAACTATTCGATATTTGTATTAATTTATACTTACCATTATTATTTTGAAAAAAAGATTTAGCTGAATATCTTTGAATTATTTCTAAATTAATTTTTTTTCCTACGCTTAAATTAGAAAAAATAGAACAGGATCCTACCCAAATTTTTTCACCTGTATCTAATTCTACAAGAATATGTGAATTATCAATAATTCTCAAAATAGTCCCACTATTCAAATCCATTATATATAAAACTTATAATATTATTTTTAACAAAATAATAAAAATCTTAAAATGTTGGTTCTTCATGAGGTAAAATCAAAATACAAAATAAAATAAATATATAAAATAATATATAAACTCCATAAGTGGTTTCACTTACTCCATAAAATTTTAATATTTGAGTAACACAATAAAAAAACAAAATTGTTAAACATACACTTGTTAATACATCCATTTATATATTATTATTTTATATTATTAAATAACAATAAATAACTTAGGAAAAAGCTAGTAAAAGTTAGTAAAGTTAGTAAAAAGTTATAGTATTAAATAATCATTTGTATTTCCTTCTAGAGTTTTTTTGTTTACATAATGATAACTTAAAGGCATTTGTTGTTCGTAATCTTTTATAACTATTATTGGTGTATTTTTAAAGTATTTACCAGTATCTAACTCAATGGACCCTAAATAAATGCTATTATGTGTCTTAGACCAATTTCCATCGTGATCTGTTATTCGCATTGTTAATCGTTCTGTATTCTGATCAAGATTAGGATCTTTTAAACGCTGTTGTTTTATTTCAGACCCATCAATAGGATCACTTATTTTATTTTCAATATATTTAGTTTTACCCATAAATAGTGTAAAACGTATTATACATTCATATGGATCACTTTTAAAAGCATTACTAAAATTTGTAAAATAAAAATAAGGACCAAGGATTGCGTTTTTATTTTTAGATGATTCGCCAAATACACTTTTAAACATGAGTTGTTCTTTATTTGTTGAAATAAAACCAACAATTGGTATTTCATAGTTTTTATCATCTTTATCTTTTAAAAAACAAAAATCCTCATTTAATGTAAAAAAATCTGTTGTATTTTCATCTATTTTTATGTTACAAATACTTTTATGATTGACTATTTCATCAATTAATGCAAACCACAACGAACTATTATTATAAACATCATTAACTTTTATATTACACTGTGTAATGTCAAAAATTAAATATAAATTATTATCCATAATATAAAATCCATTAAATACTATCATGTTTAAAAATTTATCAAAATTATCTATCAAACATAATCCAAATAAACAAATTTTGCTATAATTAATTAATTCACTATGTTCAAAATTTTTAAAAACAGGTACTTCTGGAAAACATATCGTATTCTCTCCTTTTGGTTTATGCAAGAGAATGTTTAAAAAGGGACTGTTTCCTTTATTGTTTATATTATATGCAACTATACTAACTTTATTAAATGAAGTAACATCTTGATGAAAATACAATAAGCATTTATTTTTTGCTTTATAATTATAATAATTTGGTTCTTTAGGAGTATATACTTCGTTATCCATTACTTCGTTATCCATTACTTCGTTATCCATTACTTCGTTATCCATTACTTATAATTATAAGTATAATTATAAGTATTTATTTAACTTATTTTTTAAAAGGTTTATATTTATTTATCTACTTTTCGTTTGATTGTTTCTTTTACTTGTTCTTCACGACTATCCATAACATGTTTTACAAGTTCTTCCGCAATTTTACTGTCATCTTTGTAGTAATTTTGTAAAGCAGACAATAGTGATTTTCCATTTATAGGTTTTTTTATTTTGCTAGTTTTATATACTAATGCACCACCATTTATGTCAAAACAATCTATTTTATTTGTCTTCATAACGGTTACCAAATTTTCAGTCAATAATTTTTTTTTATTATTACGTTCTTTTATTTCAGTTTTTAATTGTGAAATCTCATTATCTATTTTAATCCATTCTTTAATATTATTCACTAATTGTTCTTTAGTCTCCATTAATTATTTACAATATTATATTTATATCCGTATTTATATTTATAATTTATTTATATTTCTGGTTCTGATTCTGTTTCTGGTTCTGTTTCTGATTTTGGTTCTGGTTTTGGTTCTAACTTTTTACTATGACGCTTACAAAAAGTATAAGAATATACTTTGCAACCGCATTGATTACCTTTATTTGGTCCAGACTTTAAAATCTCAATGCATTTAGTATATAATGGATTAACAGAAATAATAATAGACGGACCTAAAACTACATTTTCTGAATCTTGTTTTATTTTCTTTTTTTCTGATTTTACTTTTAATTTGGCTGCTTCTTTTTCTTGCTTTGCTTTCTCTTTTGCGTATATTTTATCTTGTTTTGCTTTTTGTTTTAATATTTCTTTATTGTCTTTAATAATTTTTTTCTTGTGACAATAACATACACATTTATCTTCACCATCATAATTTACAATTAAACCTGATAATTGATAAAAACCATTATTCAAACAAGTAAAAAATTGACAATTTGATTTACTATATGGAGGTGCCTTTTCTATTGGGTTATTTCCACTTGGGTCATAATTTGGATTTGTTGTTAAATAAGAACATTTATTCAATTCATCTGTTGAATATGATTTTATTGGTTTTTTATTTATATCATTACAATTTACTCCATGAACTTTTGGAAGTCCTATTTCTTTAAAATATGGTAACAATTCTTTTTGTTTATTTCTACAATAAGGACATCTTATTTCATCATGCTTTAAATGACTAATATGACCCTCCATATTATTAAATTTTTGTTTATGATTTTTGATGTCATAAAATAGTGGAATATAATTAAACTTGTGACCACATTTCAATGTAATATAATGGTTTTCAAGTTTTAAACCTGTTATTAAACATAAATTTTCATCTTCATTTATTTTTTCTTCAATATCTAGCGACTTGTATAATTCACTAAAAAAATCTATATTTCCCTCTATATTATATTTTTTCATTGTTATTATATTTTGTAATTTATCTTTATATTTTTTATATATATATTTGTTATAGTATGTCACCAATTGAAGTTTGGGGTCCTGCAGTATGGACATTGTTTCATACATTGGCTGAAAGAGTTAGCGAACAAGCTTATCCGATTATTGCTAACCATTTATTTTCACAAATTGTAAAAATATGTAAAGTTTTACCGTGTCCAGATTGTGCAACAGATGCCAGTAATTTTTTAGCAAAAATTAATATTAGTACTTTAAAGACTAAAACAGATTTTAAAAATATGATTTATTTATTTCACAACTATGTAAATGTCAAGAAACGTAAGCCTTTGTTTAATTATAAAAATATGAATGTTTATAAGAACTATCCTCTCATTCCTGTATTAAATAACTTTAATGCAAAATTTAACACTAAAGGTAATATGAATTTAATTTCTGAATCATTTCAAAGAAATTTAGTACAATCAGAATTTAAGAGATGGATTGTTGCTAATATTGGAGCATTTGTTCCTCCACCACAAATACAAGTAGTACATGTAGTTGAAGAAGTTAAAGAAGAAGTACCTATAGTAGAAGAAAAAGAAGTACCTATAGTAGAAGAAGAAGTAGTACCTTTAGTTGAAGAAGAAGTACCTATAGTAGAAGAAGAAGTAGTACCTTTAGTTGAAGAAGAAGTACCTGTAGTAGAAGTAGTACCTATAGTAGAAGAAAAAGAAGTACCTATAGTAGAAGAAGAAGTAGTACCTTTAGTTGAAGAAGAAGTACCTGTAGTAGAAGTAGTACCTTTAGTTGAAGAAGAAGTAGTACCTTTAGTTGAAGAAGAAGTACCTGTAGTAGAAGAAGTTAAAGAAGAAGTACCTGTAGTAGAAGAAGTAGTAATAGAAGAATTTGGTTTTCAAAAAACAAAAAAATATAAGAAATCTAAGAAATAAACACTCTAAACGCTTCCAACTAGTTCTCCATCTTTGTAAACCTTGCATTTAAATGTCTGTGTCGAAGGTTGCGTACAAATTTCCCTATTACTAGACTGTTCATTAAAGAATAAATATTTACTAGAACCTCCCCAACTCATCAATGAAACAATTAAATAACCGAAAAAAACGCCTGCACAAACATTTAAAAATAAATCACTTGTATAAATAATACATTTTTCGTACATCTTAATGTAAATGTCAATAAACAAATAAGAAATTAGTGCAGTGAATACCCACATATTTGCAGTTTCATTCATAAACATTGGAACTGATAAATAAGCAATTGTAAATGAAATAATAAATGAACTAAATGACGGATTTCCATATTTACTATATTGTATTGATGTACAAATTCCACCTTTATCTTCTAGAGCGTCTGCACCATTTGCAATATAAATTCCTTCGCGTATTAAACTTGCTGCTATAATAAACCCTAAATATATTAAACCTTTAAAATTTTGAAATATAAATGATAAACTAGTAATGATAATAGTAACTATTAATGGTGATAAAAAAGAGAGTGTTACTACAATATTGAAAGGTTGAAAGAATTTAAGTGGTTTATTTATAGGATCTAATAGTGGTGTTTTCTCCATATAATAATAAGGTATAATATATTTTATTATTATAGTTTCATTATTATAGTTTCATTATCATTTTTTATTTTTCTAAAATTAAATTCAATACTTCATCTATGTGTTCAACAGAATGAAATTTAATACCATCAATTATTTTATTATCTTTATATTTTTCCATAATTTTTTCAAAATCTTTTTCATTTTCTTTTGGAAATATAAATTCTGTAATTCCTGATTTAATAGAATATATTATTTTTTCTTGAAGTCCTCCTATTTCTGTAAGCATTAATCCAAAATGTGTTTCTCCAGTAATTCCAAAATAATTTTTAATTTTAATATCATTTAATAAACTATAAATTAATACAGTAAAAGCTGTTGTTGCTGAAGGTCCGTCTTTTTTTGTGCTAATATCAGGGCAATGAATATGTATTCCATAAACAATATTATTTTTAATATCATTATATTTTTCAAATAAATATTTTTGTCTTTCGCAATTTGTTAAATTCCAAGCATTTGTTAAACTAACACTAATTGATTCTTTCATAACGTCTCCCATTGAGCCTGTTAATGTTAGATCTAAAAATTTATTAGACGGAATAAAACTTGCTTGAATAGGAAGAACGCCTCCTTGAGACATTTGATTTGCCCACAATGCATTTATAATACCAATTTTGCTTTCATTGTATATCTTATATACCTTTATTTCCCTTTTATCTTTAAAATACTTATTTTTTATGTCATCTATGGTAATATAAATAGGAAAATCATGTGTTTCTGTTGTATGGTTCTTTAATAAATCTAAATTTATCTCTCCAACAATTTCAAATAATATTTCTTTCAATTTCCTAACTCCAGACTCTAGTGTATATTCATCAATAATGAACTTCAAGATATCATCATTAAAATATATCATATCCTCTAATCCCATTTTTCTATAAACTTCAGGCAATATATGCGTCTTACTAATGATTAATTTATCATCTATTGTAAGACTACTAAATTTAATTCGATGAATTCTATCAAGCATAATTTTATCAATTGCATCAACATCATTATATGACAAAATAAATAGTGCTTTTGAAAGGTCTAAATCTATACCTGTAAAATACTTATCTTGAAAACAATCATTCTGTGCCGGATCTAATAAATGTGTTAAAATTCCTACTATTTCCTTACCTTGTTCAGTTCGACTTATTTTATCTACTTCATCAATAAATATAATAGGGTTCATACATTTTTTATCAATGAGAATTTGTACAATAGACCCCCATGTTGAACCAACATATGTATAATTGTGACCATGTAACGTGCTACCATTGCTATCTCCACCCATCTGTATCATAGCAAATGGTCTGCTAACACCATTTTCATCTTTTAGACAATTAGAAAGACCTCTTTTTGCAAGTGATGTTTTGCCAACACCAGCAGGTCCTTCAAAACCAAAACAATAACCATCTTGTTCGCCATTTATCCACTGACCAATAATTCTCTCTATTTGTTTTTTGGCCTTTTCATGTCCATGAACTGCTGTATCTAGTGTTACTTTTACATTATCCATATAATCAGTAATTTGTTTTATATTATTATTAATATTTGATATTTCTTCTTGTAACCCATTTATATTTGTTGAACTAATAGCCAATGTTTTAATAACATCACAAACATATTCATTATTTTCATCAGTCTTACATACTTCTATAAATTGTTCAATTCCACTTTTTAATTTATCTTTATTCATATTTGAAGATGTAATTTTTTCATGAAACCTATTATGTTTGTTTAATAAATTATTTATAATAAATATATTTTCATTTAATTTTTTTTTGTGACCTGTCAATAATTTTGTTTTAATTTTATCAAGTTGTTCACAATTATTATTTTGCAACATAGTCACTTCTTTTATTTGTTTAACATATTTAACTATTTCCATACTTGTATATTTTTCTTTGTTTGGTATTTCTGGCAACACATCTTTGATATTAAACTTTGTGAAAATATCTTTAAATTTCTGACGTGTAATTCCCATTGTATTTAATATTTCTTCTCTCTTATAAACTGAAAATGGAATCTTAAGTAGTCCATCTAAGTATTGCCTCGCCTTTGTTCCAGAATCTTCAGACTTTGCCTTTACTTCTTTTAATTTTATCATAGCTTTTTCTTTTATTGTGTCATTTGATTTTAATAAGCAAATTTGCTGTTCTAAAGGTATTTTATTCAAATCAAATTTTGATAATTCATTTGTGTATTGTATTGTTTTTTTCATAGCTTGTTTAAAAAATTTTTTAATTGTCCAAGGAAAACTATCAAACAATATAGTTTGCTCTTGTGTATCGATTGTTCCATTTGTATCATTAGAGAGAAGATCATATAATAAATATGCCAAATATTGGTTTTCATAATTTGAAGAAAATATAAGTAGATTAATAAGTGTATTTCTTTTAATATATATGTCATATCCAATAAATTCTTTAACAACCGATGAAATTGGGTTTTGTAACAATAAATTATTTTGAGACACATAACCTGTATATTTTATATAAATATCATGAACATTATCATAAATTAAATAATCTTTTAGAATGAGTGATGTTAAAAAATGATCAAAATTTTTACTTGAAAAATTACTAATATTAGGTATATATTCGTTAATTATTTTTTTCTTTTCATTTATATAGATATTATTTAAAAAATCAACAACAATATCATCTACTATACCAAATATAACAAGGTTTTTTTTTAACACTGCATTATGTATAAATAATTTAACACCATATACTTTCATATGAAATTGTTTATAAAAACTAGAAATATCATAACATGTCATATTTTGTTTTTTATCTTCACATATATGTATATTATTATTATTGTTTTTATTGTTTTCTCTCTTGTTAGCTAATTTATAACTAGTAGGATGAAAATATTTTTTTAAAATGTCTAATTTGATTTGTTCTTTTTCAGAATAAACTACATTATTATTATTGTTACCAAAGCATATTAGTAATAAATCATCCAAACTTTCTGTGCCGTAACTTTTTAATATACTAGATAAATCATTATTTATATTTTGCAAATAATTGACTAATGTATCATTGTCTACTTTATTTTCAGATATTTCTCTTATTTTTGTGTTTATTTCACTTAATGTATCTATACAAGTATTTACGTCATTAATCCCTAAAATATCTAAAAATTTATTTTTTTGAACATGTAAAATCGTTTTTTCAATAACATCCTTAAAAAAATCTATCTTTTTTTCAACTAATGGGACATAAAAATTATTTGTATTTGATGAATTATTTATTTTTTTTAAAATAGGTTTTTTTGAAGCCATCAGTTATTATATAATATTTAATTATTAATATTTTATTTTATTTTAATTTCGGCTTTAAGTATGTTATAATATATATATATATTTAAGGTATTAAAAACATTTTGACATAATAATATATTTAATGGGTATCCCTTCATATTTTAGCTATATTGTCAAAAATCATTCAACTATTATTAGGAAGCTAGAAAGTAATACAATCCAAGTAAATAATCTGTATTTGGATTGTAATTCTATTATTTATGATGCTGTGCGTAATATTGATTTCACAAAAATTGTTGTATCTGATATAGATGATATTGTTAAAGCGGTATGTAAAAAAATCGACGAATATATTTTGTTATTGAAGCCGAATAAAAACATATATATTGCATTTGATGGTGTCGCACCTGTAGCCAAATTAGACCAGCAACGTAGTCGCCGTTACAAGTCTTTATATCAAAATATCATATCGCGTTCAATTTTTAAGACTGTAGGTGCAGATCCATGGAATACTACTGTCATTACTCCTGGAACCATTTTCATGAACCGATTGAATGAAAAAGTTTATTCTCATTATAGTGATTCTAACAAATATAATGTTGAAAATTTATTAGTTTCTGGAAGTGATGAACAAGGTGAAGGCGAACATAAATTGTTTGAATATATTCGTACATTTCCTGAAGAGCATCAATGTGTCAATACTATTATATATGGGTTAGATGCTGATTTGATTATGCTTTCCATAAATCATTTACCAATTAGTAATCAAATATATTTGTTTAGAGAGACACCAGAGTTTATAAAATCTATAAATTCTGAGTTAGAACCAAATGCATCTTATATATTGGATATTCATGAGCTTGCTAATGTTATTACATTGAACATGAATAATGATGTAGTATTGACTACAACACAGCAGAAGAATCGTATTTATGATTATATTTTTCTATGTTTCTTTTTGGGAAATGATTTTATGCCGCATTTTCCAGCAGTAAATATTAGAACTGGAGGTATTGACAAGATTTTAAATGCATATAAGGCCACAATTGGTGGAACACAAGAAAATTTAACAGATGGAAAAAAAATCTTCTGGAAAAATGTGCGAAAGTTGGTAGAATTTTTGGCAAAATCAGAAGAAGAATTTATCAAGACAGAGACCAAAGGGAGGGACAGAAGAGAGAAAATGATATTACCTGATGATACTCCTGAAAACAAATACAGAAAGTTCGAATCTATTCCAACTTATAAGCGTGAATTAGAAAAATATATAAATCCATTTAAACCAGATTGGCAGAACCGATACTATAAATCGCTTTTCAATGTCGACATTGATGACGTCAGAAGGAAGCAGATTTGTGTGAATTATTTGGAAGGTCTAGAATGGACAATGAAATATTATACATCAGGATGTGCTGACTGGAGATGGTCATATAAATACAACTATCCACCTCTTTTTTGTGACCTTATACAATATGTGCCTTTTTTTGACACTGAATTTGTAGTTAAAAAAGAGCCAAATCCTGTAACAGATTTGGTTCAATTATGTTATGTATTACCTAGACAAAGTTTAAAGTTTTTACCTGAACCATTGTGTAATAAATTATTGAAAGAACATGGCACCTGGTATAATAGCGATTGCGATTATGTTTGGGCTTATTGTCGCTACTTTTGGGAAGCACATGTTAATCTACCTCACATCCCTATAGATGAACTAGAAAAGTTTGTAGAAAATTATAAAAATTCACTTCTTTAAGTTGAAAATTATATTATATTTTGGTTGAAATTATATTATATTTTAGTTGAAATTATATTATTATTACGATACATGATGTAAAAATTTTGCAAAAAGATAAAAAAGAGGTCATTCAAATGTTAGGTCCAAACTTTTGAAATTTTTGGGGAAAGTTTTTTTGTCTTTTCGTTTTTGGACATTTATTTTTGTCCATTTTTGAAAATCGAAAAAAACTTTCCCCAAAAATGGTCCTTTGTGACCATAATTGAATTTTATGGTCTGGTCACCAAAAAAAAAATTTTCAAATTGTTACCATAAATTTTTATTATTTTTTAAGAAAAGGAGTTGGAGATTTTTTATGTAGGAATTATATAGGAATGTTTCCAATAAAAAAATCTCCAAAAATCTCCGCAAAATTTTTTTGCGAAAAATGTAACTATACATGCAGTAAAAATAGCGAATTTAATAAACATATTTTAACCAATAAACACAAAATCCTACAAAATCCTACATTTAATATCAATAATAGTAAAACATATGATTGCGAATGTGGGAAAAAATATAAACATTCATCGACCTTATATGCTCACAAAAATAAATGTAAATATTTCGAAGAACAAAATTATGTAATTACTGAAGAAAAAAATAATACAGAAGGTTTAATCAATTACTTAATGAAGGAGAATTCAGAATTCAAACAACTACTAATTGACCAAAATAAACAAATGTTAGAATTAGCAAAAACTGGAGGCAATTATAATATAAATAATAACTCACATAATAAAACATTTAATTTACAATTCTTTTTAAATGAAACCTGCAAAAATGCAATGAACATTACAGATTTTGTTGATTCACTCCAATTACAGTTGAGTGACTTGGAAAAGGTCGGAGAAATTGGATATATTGAGGGTATATCTAGTATCATTATAAAGAACTTGAATGCATTGGATGTAACAGAAAGACCTATTCATTGTACTGATAAAAAGAGAGAAACAATGTATATCAAAGATGAAGATAAATGGGAGAAAGAAGATGATAAACGAGTAAAAATGCATAAAATGGTTAGAAAGGTTGCAAATAAAAATATTAACTTGATATCAGAATTTCAGCAGCTACATCCAGATTGGAAAAAATGTTCTTCCAAATATTCTGACCAATTTAATAAGATTGTTATAGAGTCTATGGGAGGCAAAGGTGACAACGATTACGAAAAGGAAGAGAAAATTATAAAAAAAGTCGCAAGAGAGGTTTTCGTTGATAAGAATTAAGAGATTTAATTTTGCATTAAAATTATAATTATTTTATAAATTTAATAATTATAATATGTCAAAACAAGTTGTCAGTGAAATAGCAAGTGTTGAAGCTTTTTTTCAGCTTTTGCAAAATAATCCAGGACTTATTGTCTTAAAATTGGGCGCCGAATGGTGCGGACCTTGTAAGGTAATTAAGCCTGCTGTACATGGTTTCTTTGCTGCATCACCCCCTGAAGTTATATGTGCTGATATTGATGTAGATCAATCTATTAATTTATATACATTTTTAAAGGCAAAAAAGATGGTGAATGGAATACCTGCACTTCTATGTTACAAGAAAGGAAATGCCACATATATTCCAGACGATTCGATTACAGGAAGTGATCCTCAACAATTACATTTATTTTTTACACGTTGTGGAAAGCATTTAATGGATGCTCTAAACCCTCCTCCTATTCGTCTATAAATTTATTACAAATAAAATAATTTAATTTAATAAAGATTTGTTTTTTTCAATAGCAAATTTTAGTTTTATGTAGTTGTCTTCATAGTCTTTCCTATATTCACTAGCAAATTCTTCATTACCTTGTTTTACTACTACATTAAATTCATCTAAATTAATTTCACCTGAAAAAAGTCGTTGAAGTATTGATTTTATTCTTTCGGTAATACGTTGTTTTAACGCAATAGAAGGGAAATAGGTAGCCAATTTATACAGAATATTATCAAAGATAGTTTTAGAATAATAAAAATTTTTCAAATTTTCATATATAACTGGTATGGAAATATCCACATAATCTCCATTTGCACACATAGTTGTATCTAAATATCCATGAATGGCTACAAAATAGTCAAAAGGGTTTTTATTCATATTAAGAAATGTAATATTTATATTAAGAAATGTAATATCTAAAGAACTGGGTGATGTAAGTATATAACAGTCTGACTTTTTAAAACTCTTTAACCTAATCTTTTTATCTGTTACAAATTCCCATGTTGCATGAGAACTATATCCCTCACTAAAACTTTTGTCACTGTTAATAATTTCAATATAGTTATTTTCAGTATTAGGTAATGTTATAATATTAGTACTAAGATCAATAGTGTAATTTATGAACTTAACATGCATACCCCATCCTTGGGTAGGGGTAGGCAGTGTTGATGCAGCACTATCATTAGGATATTGAAATGTTATAGCACAATCTCCCACGTTAACATCAGGAAAAAAAATAAAATCAAAATCAACAGTAGAATAAACAACCTCCGTCATATTATTATAAATTTAATAAATAATTTAAAATTTACAAATAAAATAATTTACTAAACTTAAGGTTTCAATAAAGGCTTGTATTTTTCAATAGCAATTTTTAGTTTTACGTAGTTGTGTTCATAGTCTTTCCCATATTCACTAGCAAATTCTTCATTATCTTTTTTTACTAAATCATTAAACTCAACTAAATTGATTTCACCTGAAACCAATCTTTGTGTTAAAAATATAATATTTTCGGTAACACGTTGTTCTAACGCAATAGAAGGGAAAAAGGCAGACAAATTATATAGAATATTATCAAAAATAGTTTTAGGATAATAAAATTTTTTCAAATTTTTATATATAACTGGTATGGAAATGGTTCCTTAAAAGTTTTGTTAATGTCATCGTTAATTTCAATATAGTTATTTTCAGTATCAGGTAATGTTATAATATTAGTACTAGGATCAATACTGTAATTTATGAACTTAACACCCATATAAAATCCTTGGACTGTATATGTTGGGGTAGACATTGGTTGTGCATAACTATCAGAATATTGTAATGTTGCAATACAATCTGACTCTTGAATATCATTTTGAAGCCAAAAATCAAAAAAAACATCATTCGACATATTATTATAATATTATTAAATAATTTTAAATTTACAAATAAAATAATTTACTAAACTTATTCTCTCTAAAAATAAAATATAATACTATAACAATATATGAAACAAGGCAGTTTAACTAACTTAATTATTCTATTTTCTGTTCTTATTGTTGTAGGGTTCTTTTATAAGAGATACACTGATAAGCTAGAACGCGAAGAAAGTGGAGATGTATATGAATCTATTCAAAAGTATTTATTGGACGACGTAGCTTTAGGTAAGAGTAAGAAGCCTATTTTGTGGGTTCATGTGCCTTATGAATATAACTCACGCAATTGGCTCAGTTTTGGCTCACGAAGCTCTTTCGACTTGAACCAGCCTTATTTATATTTAACAATGCGCAGTATTATTAGGCAATGTGACAAATCATTTACTATTTGTATTATAGATGATGCTTCGTTTAAGAAATTAATCCCTGGATGGAATATTAATATGAAGAATATTTCGGATCCTATTCTCTCAAATATGAGAACACTAGGTATTGCAAAGCTCTTATACATTTACGGAGGTTTAACTTGTCCGTTGTCATTTGTATGTTTAAAAGATTTGTCTGGACTGTATAAGAAAGGAACAAGAGGAGAGAAGATGTTTGTATGCGAAACTATTAATAGAACTGTAACGTCATCTGATCTAGATTTTTTCCCTAATTTGTCATTTTTTGGTGCTCCAAAAGAATGTGAAACAATGATGGAACTATGTCATTTTATTCAGAGCACTATTTCAACAGATTACACTGCGGAATCGGTATTTTTAGGAGAGTTTGATAAATGGTGTAAACAAAGAATCGAAAGAGGGAAAATAAATATGATTGATGGTATTGAAATAGGAACAAAGACGACAATAGGTAAACAAATTGTTATTGACGATTTATTATCAAATCATTATTTAGATGTATCATCTGAAACATATGGTGTGTTAATTCCTGCTGACGAAATATTGAAGAGACATAAATTTGAATGGTTTGCAAGATTGTCTGAAAAACAAGTTTTACAATCAGATACCATAATTGGTAATTATATTTTAGTTGCAGTTGCTCCAGGTGATACAGGTGTTTTAGAACCTTTGGAGCCTTATATGAATAAGAAAGTGGAAAATAAGTTTGTTGGTTTTTGGAAAGTTCCGCTTGATGCGCCAGTGTGGTCTTTGAAGCCTAACTTTTTGGGTGACAACATGCAAAAAGTTTCATATCCTGGAAGATAAAAATTATGTATAAATAATAAATGCGTTTATATAATTTTCTTTTTGGTCGTTGTAAATATATAAAGTAATGGAAAATGAATATATGAAAAAAGCTTGTGAATTAGCAAGTAGATCTGTTACGCGAGGTTGTGGTCCTTTTGGTGCAGTTATTGTTGATAATGAAACGAAAGAAATAATAGGTAATGGTCATAATATGGTTGCCATGCATAATGATCCGACATTGCATGCTGAAATTGTTGCAATTAGAGACGCTTGTCGTACATTGAATACTTTCAAGTTAGACAACTGTGTTCTTTATACAAGTTGTGAGCCATGTCCAATGTGTTTGAGTGCTGCATATTGGGCGCGTATTCAAACAATTTATTATGGAAATACAAAGACTGATGCTAAAAATATAGGTTTTGATGATGAGTTTATTTATGAAGAACTGAAAAAGGTGTCAAAAGAACGTTACATAAAAATGATACATATGGAGGAATGTAATTTGGAAGCAAAAAAAGCATTTGAAGAATGGAATGAAAAAGAAGATAAGATACCTTACTAGTAAAAGTAATAAAAATAAAAATAAAAATAAAAATAAAAATAAAAATAAAAAAATCTATTCATAAAGTAGTAATGAATAGATTTGTAGAAAAGTTAACTCATATAGGAGATATATTAGCTATACCTTTTTTTCTTTTATTGACTATTTATTTTTATTATATTGAAAACAAGACGAATTTAGAATTGTTATTATTTTTATTCAGTTTAGCATGTTTGGTAATTGATGTAACTTTTTCTTTTTTTTACATAAAAGGAATAAAGAAAATGAATAAATAAAATAAATGAATAAATGAATAAATGAATAAATAAATAAATGAATAAATGAATAAATAAATAAATAAATAAATATTACATAAAAATTTCAAAATTCCAATCATCTAATAATCCTCCATTAAATATGTTAATTATAGTTGGTATATTTTTATCGCCAATAGCATATAATTTAGTGTCAATACTCGTATGATTTGATTTCAAAAAATCCAACATATCTTTTTTTTCTTGTATATTTATAATTTGTTCTATGGTTGTATTATTGTATTTAATTTCATGAAGAGAAAATACAATTCGTTCATCTAAACCATATTTATTTTGTTTTTGAGTTAGAGGTCTTAAAATATAAAAAAAAAATATTATATTTAAAAACCACATTTGTATTATACAAGATACTAATAATATATTTTTAAATTACTATTAAAATACTATTAAAAAGTAATAAATCTAAATTATTATAAAAACATACTTAAATACATGACAATATAAAGTATTATATTACAATGTCATCTTTTGTGCCTGATTGTCTTGTGCTAAAAATTGAGGAATATACATTCGATACAAATGAACTCGATAATACAATTTATGTTTTGTATGATAAGAAAAAACAATATTTTGTAGTGAGAGGACAACGAGCGACTAATGAAATGGACTCATGTGTATTTTCATTTATTTGCAAAAATGTGTATGATTTAGCCAATTTTCTTTCATTTGTTGTTTGTACGAAGAATAAATGGACATATGTATTGTATAATTATGATAATCTGCCTTATATGTCAGACAATATTACATATGAATTCTTAAAGGAACACGACTCAAAAGTATATGAGCTTTCAGGATATGAACTTAGAAAATATAATAGAGATGAACTGATAGGAAATTTAAAGATGTTAAAAAATGTGTTTAATTATTATAATTAAATTAAGGGTATTATATTATAAAATGAACGATACCATGTCTTTACTTTTAGCAACTGGTATTTTAGCCGTTGGAGGTTTGGGTTTATTTATGTATAAAAATAGTTCAGAAGAAGAAACATTTTTAGAAGAAGATAAAAAAAACGATGAAAGTTGGTTTGATTTAAGGAGTTTTTTTGGTAACTCTGATGAAGTGTCAGAAGAAGACGACGATGAGTTAGAAGTTTACGAGACAAAAACTAAGTCAAGAGGTAGTAAAACAAAAAGTGTTCGAAAGACTGGTGGAACAAAGAGACGTTATTATTAATTACCATAGTTAATATTTGTAAATGTAATATACAATATTATAATTTGATTTACTATAGAGTATTCTAGATGTATATGTAATATGATTAGAATTACATATTTGTCGCAAGATAGTAGTAAATGAATTGTATGAATTTTTTTTTTCTAAATACTTAAGTTTTGATGTGTAGTAATATGGTTTACAATTTTCTACGAACTTTTGTATTTCTTCTAAATAAATACCTTTTTTGTACGCATCTAAATTTAATGTGAATTGTTTTTCATTTTTAACGCATATTTTATCTAACAGTTCGAATAACATGGTTTTTGGTATAATATTTTTAAATATTTGAGATATCATTTTTATAATAATAGTATATAAAAATATATCAAAATATCAAAATATCAAAATATCAAAAATCAAAATACTTAACTTTAACAAACGCTTAATATTTGAATTAAATTATTTGTAAATAAAGATAATTCTATTTCATCTTCATGAATGTTATGAAAAATAGAAATATATTTGCATATACAAGGTATAATATTGTATTTTTGTTCATCATTTAACATATTTGTTGTTTTAATAAAAATAAAATAATTATCCAATATGTCCATAACAGAATAACCTTTATCATGTATTTCATAAATAATAGATAATGCTTGTTTCAAATTTTTATCTAATATAGACCTAGTGTATTCTTCAAATATTATTAAACTAATATTAGAGCATAATTGTAGAGCTAATTGAAGAGTAATTGTTTGGTTCAATAGTTTAAATTTTTCCATATAGTTAATAAGAATTTTCATAGTGTTATTTGAAATGTTAATAATAAATTCTTGTGCATCATTTTCAATAACAATTTGTTCAACATTTTTAATATGGTTCATAATATCTACCATTGATTCTCTCTTTAATGGTTGAATACGAATGAGAGTAAGACGAGATTGTATACTTTCTATAACCTTTTGTATGTTAGTACACGAAGATATAAAATGTACATTGTGACTATATTTATCAATGCAGTTACGAAATACTTGTTGACTTTGTTCGTTTATAATATCAATATCATCTAATACTACAATTTTTTTTTTATTTTTGATATTAGAACATGTTTGACAGAAAGTTTTCACATCGGTTCTGTAATAATTGATACCTTGTTCTTTGAGGCTATTAATGTAGAGGATATTTTCTTCATATTCTTTAGGATTATATCCACTATAATATTCTCTTATGAGTGCATTCAAGATGGAAGTTTTTCCAGAGGCAATATCTCCGATTAGAAGGATATTAAAGCTATTTAATAAAATAAGTGTTTTTAGCATTTTTATAACATCATTATCGTTACCAAAATCTTTAAAATATAAAGGTTGAAATTTATGAACAAATAAACTTCTTGTATTCATTAAATATATACGTTAATAATTATTTAAGTATATCTTTCAATATAATATTAATATTAATATGTCAAAAAATTTTTACAATGTTTTAGGTATTAATGAAAAGGCATCAAAAGATGAAATTAAAAAGGCTTATAGATCTCTACAAATGAAGTGGCATCCTGATAAGAACCCAGGAAATCAAGAAGCCATCAATATGACGCAAAAAATAAATGAAGCATATGAAACTTTAGGAGATGAGCAGAAAAAATCAGATTATGATAATCCAAATCCGTTTATGAGAATGAATAGTATGGATCATGGAGGTATGGGGTCCGGAGGTATGGGGTCCGGAGGTATGGGGTCCGGAGGTATGGGAATGGAAGTTCCTATGGATGATATATTTAGCATGTTTTTTGGTGGTTCTGGTGGTGGTATGGGTCCTTTTGGTGGTCCTGGTGGTAGTATGGGTCCTTTTGGTGGTCTGCCACCTGGTTCTCGTATACATGTGTTTGGTGGCCCAATGGGTTTTCAACAAGCATTTCAGAAACCAACACCTATTGTGAAAACATTACATGTAAATATGGAGCAAGTTTTAACAGGTGCAAGTATTCCTCTAGATATTGAAAGGTGGGTTATTGAAAATGGTATTAAAGTACATGAACAAGAAACGATTTATGTAGATGTTCCACAAGGTGTTGATGAGTGTGAAATTATTATTTTAAGAGATAAGGGGAATGTTTTAAATGAAAATCAAAAAGGTGATGTAAAAGTGTTTATAAAAATATCAAATGATACAAATTTCAAGCGTTCTGGGTTAGATTTGATTTTGGAGAAGACAATTACACTTAAGGAGGCATTATGTGGTTTTTCATTTGAAATTAAATACATAAATGGTAAGAGTTATACATTGAACAACAATAAAGGTAATATTATTCCACCTGAATATAAGAAGGTTTATCCAAATATGGGTTTAACACGAGGAGATCACAAAGGTAATATGGTTATCCATTTTCATGTAGAGTTTCCAGAATCTTTGAACCAAGATCAAATTACTAAGTTGTTCGAAGTTCTTTAAGTTGAAATATACATAAAATATTTTTTTCACAAAAAAACTTAAAAATAAACTATATAGTTATAGTGGGGATGGAAAAGCATCTGTTATTTATATTATATTATAATAAAAAATAACAGACGATTTTCCGGATGTGTTCTGTTATTAGACAAAATAAATTTGATTTATCAAATTTAGTCATACCTCATTACGCTTTCTTAGCTCAGTGGTAGAGCATTTGCCTTGTAAGCAAAAGGTCCAGGATTCGACTTCCTGAGGAAGCTAATCCACTTTTAGAAAAAGTGGAGCAAAATGTTTTGCTCTACTTTTTCAATAAAATATAAAAATCATATTAAGGAAAATATTTTGCTCCACTTTTAGAAAAAGTGGATTTTTTTAAAAGTAGAATATATGGCAGGCCGTTCAAGGAAAGTTCGCAACATCCAATCTTATATCAATCATATTGATAATAATACTTTTTCAGGACCAATGAAGAGTGGAACCGCACCAAGTATTGGCGTGACACGTAATTATTGGTATAATTATTCCACACAATGTAACACAAATCCAAATCAAGTGAAAAAGAGTTATGCAAATATGGTATTTTTGAATATTAATTCTGCAAGTACTCCGGTAAGCGCTGGTTTCAGACCTACGACAAATTATAATTATTCGTATAATGCTCCACCAGGTGTTCAATTTTATGATGCGAATGTAAAATATGATAATCATTATTATAAGCCTTATAATTTGCCTGCTACAATAAATAATAAACAAACACCTGTATCTAAACATATGACTGGTTTCGTATATTCAACAACTTCTTAAATAACAACATTTGTAGAATTATAAATACTTTCCTTGAATATTGGATGTGGTATTTTAGGAGGTTCTTGATGAATATTTCGACTAGACACAATATTAGGAAATATACCTAACAATGGAATTCTATAGCCATAATATTTGACATTTATTACTTCGCCGATTTCTATTTTATGCCAGTCTTCAATTGAATTCCACTTCCAATACCAAAAACTATTATTAACGTTATAATGCTTACCATTTTTGTCAATAATCATGAATTGTGTAAATCCATTTTGTGTATACATATATGTATTACTTACTTTTATTGTGTCTGTTGATTTTGTACCATATGCATAATAACTATGTCCGCCTAAAATACTTCCAATTAGTCCCATTTGGAGGTAAATAGGTATTATTTTAGATGTTTTCTCATCTAATTCTGCAAATTTCATAAAGTGTCTATAAACATGAAAAAAAGAACGTGACATGATGTTAATTTATAATAAGGATTACCTTTAAACTTATTATAAATATATTTTTCAATTAACGAGGATAATTGATAGCAGGAGATATGTAAATAGTTTTAACCCCAGGTATTTGTTCTGGGAAAAAACCGTTTGGGTTTCCAGTATAATTGTTATATCTTCCTAAATATTGATAAAATGGACCACACTGACTTTCATTGCTTTTGCAAACAGATGCAAGTCTATTTTTAGCACGTCGATTTGCTGTAGTAGAAGCTCCTATACCTCCTGCACCTGGTTTCCATTTGTTGTATAAATAAGTAGGTGTCCCACAAGAACAATTTGTTGTAATATTGCCACCAGCAGTAAATTTAGTACTTCGTCTAACACCTACACCTACATTTTTCTTATATAAAAATCCAGGGAAATTAGTAGAATTACCATACCAAAATTGTCCATTTGAATTACTTCCTGTTCCAAATCTATTGGGCATTTATATATATCCACTTTTAAAAAAAATCCACTTTTAAAAAAGTGGAGCAAAATATAATTATCCACTTTTTCTAAATATAATCTATTTGGCTCCACCTTTCTCAAAGGTGGATTTCTCAAAGGTGGATTAGGATATTTTTCTAGTAGGTATCTCATTAGAGACAATATAAATAGAATTTTCAGTAATTACAATATACTCAGTTCCAGACTTGTAAAACTTAGCAATAGGACTGGTATACTCATCTTCACTTTTCACAAGTAATTTCTCACCATTCTCTCTAGATCCAATAAGTGCTTTCTTATCAAGAGAAGGAGCCCAATAATCTAACATAATAGGTTTATCATCAACAATTGAAAGTTTGGCAGCATGTTTCATAGTAATATCAGTAGGAAGTCTGTAATTTGACGCATTGTCAGACTTTTGTACAAGCTTTTGTTCAGACATTTTATATTAAAATAAATTAAAAGTCTTTAAATACTTATATAATAAAAGTATTTTAATTTAAATATTAAATAATAACAGAAACTAATATATAATGAATACAAACGTAGTAAATAAAGATGCTAATTTTTCATTATTAAATTCTGAAAATTATTACAAAGAACTTAATATTGACTTATCTAAAATAATAAATAAATATGCGCAACTAATTATTGAATATAGTAAATTTATTAAGGATAACATTAAGGTAAAAAATAATAGTTTTGCTACATTTATTATAATAAGAGGGTTAGATACAATAACAAATGTTTTTAATTATATTTTGTATGTTACAAAAAATTTGGATTTGACATATTATCATTGTCAAAAGTCGTTTTATTTTTACATAGAATTTGTAGGACAAATCACAGAAGATGACAAGATGTTTCTACAATTGACTACAAGAGATGCAACTACATATGTTTATAAAAAAACTATTTTTGATGTAAGTAATGAACTTAAAACGTTAAATGAGAACACTTCGGATGAGTTTATAGAAAAGATAAATATTATTACAAATTACATAAATTTGTATCAAATATATTTTTTAAAGATTATTCAAACAAATAATCATATAAGAAGCATTACAAATAATATTGAACATTTAATAAATTTAACAGACAAATTAAGTATTTTTACAAAAAAACAAAAAATAAAATATTTAGAACTAGTTACTGAAAAATTATATTATAAAATAGAAAATATTGAAGTATTTTTTGAAATAAATCATCTTATAGTTAAACATTTTTTAAAAAATCCTGATATTGTTCATAAATCAACAAATAAATTTAATTCAGAATTATTTGATGAAAAATTAAAAGAAACAATTGAAAAATTTGTTAGCTGGTTACTCTCATAATTATATAAAATTTATATGAATAAATATGAATAAATGAAATTTACATATGCATCTCAATTAATATATTTTTTTTACGTACTTTTTTTTTCTTGTTTTTACTATCATCTACAATCTTAGTATTCTTTTGACAAATATTTTTATACTCATCACGCAATAAAACTTTCAAAAATTCATAAATAAGCATGAGTACATTTTCATCACATCTTCCAACAATTAAAACACTACCAGTTCTGAAAATCATAAAAGATATCTCTTTAACGTTAGTATATAAGTGTTTATTTTCTTCTGAAATTTGACTTCCACTCTGTATGTCAATATCTGGATTATAATAAAACTTACATTGAATTCCTGGATATGAACATGGGTCGTATATTGCTTGAATATTATACTTTAATTTTAAAATCTCATATAAAGTGTCTCTATTAATATAATATCCACAGTTGAAATTTGAATTTATAAGAACAGTTTCATTGCTGTCATCTTTATATCCAAGTTGCGTTTCAACATAAGGTTGTAATGTATCCAATAATTGTTGTAAAACATTTTCAAACACAGATTCGCTCTGAACACCAGGTATCTCAAGTTTACCAGTATTAAATACCTTTATATGAAACTCTTTAAATATTCCTTCCACTTTCATTCGCATAATTAATACAAAACAATTGTAAAATGCACTCTTCTTTTTGCAGCGATAACTAAGAATATCCTTTTTTGAAATACCAATACTTACTTTGCGTGTATCTTTGAATTTAATTCTACCAGTAGGATTGTCAATATGTGTAATAATATGCTCTTCATAATATGTCTCATTTTTCAACTTTTCTTGAATAAATTGAAGATCTTCTGGTAAAAGAGAGTTAAATTTCATCTGTTTTTTTATTATACCATTACAAGGTTTTGCATAAGAAATTACATTAATATTCCAAAACACATCTTTCAAATCAATAGGTGTGTTTAAGTATGCTATCTTTGTTTTTGTAGAAATATATATGTTGCTTGGTTTAGGAGTTTCATTGTTTAAATCTAAATCCATTTCTATATTGGCAGAAATAATGTTATTATCATTTTCATGTGTTATAATTTCATTTGTACATTCATCGTCTGATGATATATCATCTTTATAATTAGATGATATAAAATCTTCCCATTCATTATCAATGTTCAAAGTCATTATAATATTCCCTTGTTTTATCTTTAAATTCTTTATATTAAATTTATTTCAATTATTTTTTTTATAATATAATATAAAGAATGTTTTCCTGTAAAACAAATGTTATACATGAAAGAACTGAAAAAATACAAATTAAGAAAAACTTATCTACAACCATGAAAGTAAAATCACCAAAAAGCGAATACAGTCTCAACCAAAATTGTTTTGATCCATCTAAAAGTTCTCCTCCAAATAATTTTATGAATAAATTAGAAATGAGGATGAATATGTATAATACAAATTTTTATCTAAATCACTTAGTAGATAATATGGATATTAATCTTGATAATGAATAATTAATATAAATATTATTATTTTGTATATAAGAATGCATCAAATTTTCAACAAAATTTAAAAATTCTATACTTAAATAATTTACATGATTCCGAATAATATAATTGAGAAAATCTTTAATTATATTTTTTTTATCAATATTATATTGTATACTTATATTGTGAATAAATACATTTATATCTTCCAACTTTTTTCTCTCTATCAACATTTGAAGTAATAAATTCCATACATCATGGTCAATTATTTTAATATCTTTTTCTGCGTATTTTACTATGTCTTGATTAGATTGCATAAAATTAATCATACTTCTAATATCTGATTTATATAACTTTTGAATACACGATAATGTTTTATGTGACATATTCAGTTTTTCTTTTATGGAAATATTTCTTAAAAATTGAATAATATCATTTTCAGGTAATTGATTAAAACGCAAACGTATAAATTCATTTTGTAATCCCTCATCTATTTTGCTAATGTAATTGCATATTAAACAAAAACGAACACTACTTGAATAATTTTGCAACAAGTATCTTAAAGCTTGTTGTGCATTTTTAGTCATATAATCAACTTCATCTAGAATAACAAATTTCATTCCTGTATTAAATAATGGTTTGGAATTAACAAAGTAATTTATTTGGTTACGAATAATATCAATACCTCTCTCATCTGACGCATTCAAATGAATAACTAGGTCTTTGTTTTTATTATTTAGTTTCTCTTGATATGCGTTTATTAAATTTATAATTGTCGTCGTTTTACCTGTACCAGGCGGTCCATAAAATAGCAAATTGGGGAAGTAAGAGGTATCTATTATATTTTTAAGAATTTGTTTGTTAAAATTATCTAGAACTATGTCATCAAATTTTTTAGGTCTATAAAATTCTACAAGAGGAACACCACTACTCATTTTACATTATTACAAATCAATTATTTAATACATAATTAATAAAAATAAAAAATGAATTAGAAATAAAAAAATATATTTAACAGAAATATAGATATAATGTCGAATTCTACTAATGAATCAGGTTATCTTGAAATAATATTAGGGTGTATGTACTCTGGTAAATCTACAAGGTTAGTTGAAATATATAATCAATGTAAGTTTTGTAATATTTCTGTTGCCGTTATTAATCATACAATTGATAATCGTTATGATGAAGAGTTATTATCAACACATGATAAAATTAAAATACCTTGTATTAAAACTGAAAAATTAATAGATATTTGGGAAAATTTTAGTAAATATGATATTATGAGTGATACATTTGACGATATTCCAAGACTTAAAGATAAATTTAAAATAGCGTCTAGTGAAGTCATTTTAATTAATGAAGGTCAGTTTTTTCTAGATTTGTATGAAGTAGTAGTAGATATGTTAAAATATAATAAGAAGGTTTACATATGTGGATTAGATGGTGATTTTGAGAGAAAAAAGTTTGGTTGTATATTAGATTTAATACCACTTTGTGACAAAGTGAGTAAATTAACATCACTATGTTCTATTTGTAGAGATGGAACACCGGCTATATTTTCTATGCGTTTAACTGATGAAAAAGAACAAACAATTGTGGGATCTGTTAATTATATTCCAGTATGCAGAAAATGTTATAAAAAAGGATAATATATATTTCAAAATGATTTAAATCAAATATACATATAAATATTATAAAGTAATCAAATGATAAATCAAAAACAGGTAATTTCTAGCGAGACAAATATTGTCATTAAAAAACGCGGACGCAAGTCTAAGAAAGAATTGGAAGAAATAGCTCAGCAAAATCAAATATTAAAATATAATATTACACAAAATAATATAAATGTTGTTATTGAAGATACGAATAAAGTGAATGTTTTTACAAAAATTGATGATATTTTACTTGATGATATTTTACTTGATGATATTTTAATTGATAATTTACATGTAAATAATGAAATAATAAATAATAGTACACATTTTTTATCGGACGAAAATGAAAAAAATACGGAAGAACCGCTCTTTCCTAAAAAAAGAGGGCGTAAGCCAAAGGGTGGTAAAATTATTCAGCAAGTGTTATCAGTTGATAACAATAAAGAAGTAAAACCAAATGTTATTTTACATTTAAAATGTTCATTAAAAGATTTACAATCAAGTTCATTATTAGAAAACGATATTCAATCTTATAATTTCTCAAATGTATCACAGTTATCATATGATATTCTGAATGATAATATAGCAAATAAAAAATCTGAAAAATTATCTACGATAAAAGAAAATAATACTGATGAAGAAAATGATTATTATTGTGATGATGATAAATCAACAAAAGAAAATGATATTAGGGATATATGGAAAAAATTAAAAGTTTTAGAACATAATTTACATACAAATAATATATGTGATAAAAAATCTGCATGTTTTTGGTGCACTTGCGAATTTGATAACCCTCCAGTGTATATTCCTAAGCATTATATTAAAGATTCATATGATGTTTATGGATGTTTTTGTAGTCCAGAATGTGCAACTGCTCATTTAATGGAAGAACATATTGATAGTTCTAGCAAATTTGAGAGATATCATTTAATAAACAATGTTTATGCAAAAATATATGATTATAAAAAGAATATTAAACCTGCACCTAATCCATATTATATGCTTAATAAATATTATGGTAACTTGAGTATTCAAGAATATAGAGCTCTTTTAAGAAATGAACGTTTGTTTTTAGTTGTAGATAAACCATTAACAAGAGTTCTTCCTGAATTGCATGAAGATAATGATGATTTTATTATTAATAATAAGATAATTCCGTCTAATACATACCAAATTAAAAAAAAACTTCAAAAGAAGCAAACTAAAAACACAATTTTAAGTGAGCGTTTTGGATTAAATCAATAATAATATACTTAATAATAGTAAATTTAGTATATTATATTAAATTGTAAAAATCATTTTTATCACATATTATATTATATGAGCAATATTGCTGAAAAAGAAGAAAAACAACAACATGAAAACGAAGAAATTTCTATTTATAATCCCACTTCTATTATAAAGTTTATTCAAAATAATATAATTCAATTATTATTATTAGGTTTAGTTTTTGTTGTTATATATATTGTTGACCGCATTACAAACTTTAATAATGTTTTAATTGCTATACAAAATCAACAAATGATGAAAGAGCAAATGAAAATAATGAAAAAAAATAAATTTAAACAAAAGGTGAAAAAGTGAAAAAAATAAATTTAACTAAACAATTTTTTTAACTTCTCCTTTTTCTACGCGAACATTATATTCCTGCATTGAACTGTTCAATTTGTAACGAAGTTGCTTATAAATTTCTTGATTTACTGACTTTATTACTGGTACTACTTTTTCAGTAATACCTAAATACGCTTTAATAGTTGCAATTTCATCGAAACAATGTTCTAATAGTTTTTCTTTTGCCGTTACCTCATTATAATCTGTTTGTCTTATGACTTTTTGTATTTTTTCATTTATAAGATCAGTCTCTACTAAAGAAATGTCAGACATATATGAATTAGATAAATTATATTTTAAATCGTATTAAACGAGTTAATATATATACATTATTAGACTATGTCAATAGAAAGTAAAATATTTGATTTTGATACAGAGGAAATGTTTCAACAAATGCAAATTTTAATGAAAAAAGAATTATCAAAAGTTCTAGGAAATTTTATATGCAGATATGAATTATTGGAAAAAACTCATAATCAAATTATGCAGCTTCCATCCGTTCTAAATGAATTGAATAAAGTTACTAAAGAAGATATTTCAGAACCAGTTTATAAAAACGTAAGCAAGGATATTGAAAATTTGTATAAAATAATGGAAAAAATAGACAATAAATTTGATAATGGTATAGACAAAGTATTGGAACTATTTAAAGGCTTGAAGAATGAATTTAGTTCATTTAAAAACGATTGTGATTTAATAAATAAAAATAAATCTAAATCCGTAATAAAATCTTCTATTGTTTCTGCATGTGAAAATGAAAACATTAAAGTAGAAATTAAAGAAGAGGAAGTAGAGATTAAAGAAGAGGAAGTAGAAATTAAAGAAGAGGAAGTAGAAATTAAAGAAGAGGAAGTAGAAATTAAAGAAGAGGAAGTAGAGATTAAAGAAGAGGAAGTAGAGATTAAAGAAGAAGAAGATAATGAAGAGGAAGATAATGAAGATGAAGATAATGAAGATAATGAAGAGGAAGAAGAAGAAAAAGAAGATGAAGAGGAAGAAGATGAAGTAGCAGAAATTAAAACAGAAGATGAAGAAGAAGTCGAAACAGAAGCTAGTTCAGATGAGGAAGAGGAAGAAGAAGAGGAGGAAGAGGAAGAAGAAGAGGAGGAAGAGGAGGAAGAAGAGGAGGAGGAGGAAGAAGAGGAAGTGACTGAATTAAAGGTAGTAAAAATGGAAAAGGTGGAAAAAACGTTGGATCAACCTTTATTAAAAGTGGAAGAAGAAGATGAAGAAGAATTAACAATTATTACAATTGATGAAGTTGATTATTGCACGAATGATGAAGAAAATGGATTTATTTATAAACTTTCAGATGAAGGTGAACAAGAAGATAAAGTAGGTTATTTAAAAGAAGGAGAACCTTTCTTTTACGAGGATGAAAAATAAAATACACCAAAAAATATAAAAATATAATTATAGTATAGTGAATGGTTAATTTTTGTGCTCCGGCAATTATTTATCTTATATTTTCAATAACTCAAATACTTATTGACTTATACAAAGGTCTATATAATACTGCATTTATGAAGGTAATTGTAGCGTCAATGGTAACATTATTGTTAAACATATTATGTGAAAAAGGGTTAAGCATAGTATCTTGGGTTATTGTTTTTATTCCATTTATTTTAATGACTGTTATCGTAAGTGTATTACTATATTTCTTTGGGTTAAAGGCAACTAGTGGAACTTTAGATTACACTTGCAAGGATCAAGAATCAACTACTACATCAACTACTACAGAAAGTACTAAAAATGTAGTCTATCCAAATGGTGTGACTACTGATGTTTATGGTAATATTATTATTTATGATCCTGAATATAACCCAGGTTATCATCCAGTATACTACCAATCACCTAATATTATTGTTCCAAATCCTCATGCAAATGATATACAACAAACAACAGTTACAACATATCATCCTGTCCCATATGGAAGTAGTAGTCCAGAATACCAAAGTTAAGTATCTAAATTTATGTTTTAAATACTTAATAAAATAATATAAAGCTAGTTTATTTTATTAAGTATTATGTTATACTATATATTTGAGTTTGGTAAAACTCTCTCGATATGTGTTCTTTTGAATGACTATTTTAGAAGAGTTTATACTTCAAGATATAGAGAGATTGGTTTTGAAATCCTTTTCAATGTAATATATGTATATAGTTTTTGTGAGATGCAGATAAAAAATGGGATACAATTTATTGAGAATAGACATCCAGGTATTATTCAATTTGTACAACAATTATTTAAAAGTAAACCAAAAACAATAGAAATTGAATTTGTAAAAGATAATAAAATAGTATATGTATGTTCAAAACAACAATATTTAAATTCAAAAGAAGTTGTAGATATACCAGATTATGATTTTGTTCTTTATTCGGATACAAGTGTAACACCACCAAATATTAAAATAATTAATAATTCTACTTCTGATCGCTTGTTAATTAAACCATCTAGCATAAGATTTATGCTGGTTGAATTTGTAGTTGGTAAAAAAACGTATAAAATTGATTTAGCAACAACTAAATATAATTTCTATGTAAAAGATAATATTTTGGACAAAAAATTCTTTTTATACTATTTGTGTAACATTGAACCAGACGGTGTTGTTTTTGAAGACTTAAATTTGGATGATGTTACAATCAAATTAATAGATAATAATGTAAATATTCATAAGATTTATGATAAACAATGCATTAAGCTTGATGAAAATAGTTATGAAATAATTTCCAATCCAATATAAAGTATATAAAGTATATAAAGTATAGATATTAAATAAAATAATATTAAATATAAAACAATTTAAAAAAAAAATGAGATATTTAAATATAAATGTTATCCCAGTACAATACAATGGACACAGAAACTCAGAGTTCTAATGAGGAAACATTCCACTCATTATCAAAAAATTGGACACTATGGGCGCATCTTCCACATAATACAGATTGGTCATTAAAAAGTTATATTCCTATTTCAACATTTACTAGTATCGAAGGAACAATTGGTGTTACAGAAACAATTCCTCCAGTTCTTGTTGAAAATTGTATGTTGTTTATGATGAAGGAAGGTGTGAAACCAATTTGGGAGGACCCTAATAATAGAAATGGTGGAAGTTTTTCATATAAAGTTTCAAATAAACATGTGTATAAGGTTTGGAAGGATTTGACTTATGTAGTTGTTGGTGGAACGATTAGTAAGCAACAAACTTTTGTAAATTGTGTTACTGGGATAACCATTTCTCCAAAAAAAAGCTTTTGTATTATAAAAATTTGGATGGAAGACTGTAATCATCAAAATCCTGCTATTGTTACACAAGATGTAAAAGGTCTTCAGCCACAAGGATGTCTATTTAAGAAGCATACACCAGAATATTAAAAATTATGTATGATAAAAGGTTTAATTTGCTTAATTAGTAAATAAGTTATATGTTAATTAGTAAAAATCATTTTATTTTTATTTTATAAATGTTAAAATAAAAATAATAAAAATAATAAAAATAATAAAAATAATAAAAAATAATAAAAATATTATACATTTTAATTTGGAATAGGTAAAGGTCGTTGATTTTTTTCTACTACTAAAGGTTCAGGTACAAAAGTGGTACCTTTTTTGTATATATTTGTAGTGCAAAGTTCTGTAATTTGTGGTACGAAGCATGGTGCAGGATTGACTAAGTTTGTTGAATTAATACCAAGCAAAAAAGATTCCGTATCGGCAGCATTATTAGAAAGCTTATTCCAAGGAATTTGGGCAGGTAAAAGTCCATTTCCTGGCAAATCAGTTTTGTAAGCCTCGCCATATTGCGAGTTGGTATATAAAGTATAATTCTCATGTAATGCAAAATTACGTTGTTCTAAACAATAATTACCTCGTGTATTAATATTGCGAGTAGAAGCCATCTATATATCTACTTTTTATAAAAAAGTAGAGCAAAAAATAATATAATTTTATCTACTTTTTATAAAAAAGTAGAGCAAAAAATAATATAATTTTATCTACTTTTTTGGCTCCACCTTTTCTAAAGGTGGATAATTTTATCTACTTTTTTGGCTCCACCTTTTCTAAAGGTGGATAATAGATTTTAAGTTCATAATATTTTTTTCTGAAATTTTACCTGTATCTAAATATTCAGATATACAAATATGTGATAAATACATATAATCATAAGCAAATAAAATCATGAGACCTAATTCCAAGTCTTCACTCATAAATCTTCCAGACATTTTTTCCATACATTCTTTCAATGGAATACAAGATTTAATTTTTTCATATAATTCATGAATACCACAGTTAATTTCATCTTCGTTATATTCTTGAATTCCTAAAATATCGAGTAATTCTTGTCGGTACAGTGTATCTCTAATAAACTCTTTTTCATCATTGCTAATTTCATCAGTTTCTAAAAATACTTCAGATGTATTATATGTGCACTTTACTTTGGTATTATACATAAATTTTTATATATAATATCTTTATATTTTAACAAGTAAATTGTATTTAATAATATTTTATCATTTTTCATATAATAGTATTAAATCTTTTTATAATATAATATTTGAACTAATTCTAACCCAAAACTATTTGTAATAATAAGATCACCTTGCGCAAAAGCAAAATTTCCTGTTCCAGAAGTAACAATTGAATTATTCAATAACTCGACTGGAGCAGCTGTTTCAAAATCTTCTACATTAACATAAGAATATGTTACCGTAAATGAACCTAAATCAATCTTTTTTAAATCAACTACAAATACTCCCATATCTACTATGTTGTTATTTATATTATTTATTTGACCACTAAAATAAACATCACCTATTTGATTTTCTAATGTTTTTTCAGAATATAAAGGATATAAAGTAGTGTAAATGTTTTGTTTATTATCACTTGCTAAATATTGATTACCACTACTAATTTCTCCAGAAGTATATATGTCAAATTTAAACTCGTAACTACCGTTGTCAGTAGTTATCACTTTTTGAATTGAACTATCCATTATAATATTCTAAAATAATAAAAAAATGCAAAAAAAATTATTTAAATATATATTTTATTTATTTATCTTTTAGAATACTCAGTGTCACGAGTTAATTCACGTGAAGGAACACCGCCGCGTATCCATCCATCAGACGCATCACTCTCAATTTGGTTAGCAGAGTTATTAAGTCTCTCTTTAACTGCTGGAAGAAGTGGTGTTTGGTAATATTTAATATAACTTCTCTCGCTTAATGTATTGACACTACGTTTGTTGATAAGTTGTTCTCCTTGTTGTATCTGTGATTCCATAACAGGATTTACGGATCCTCTTCCTAAAAATGGAACTGTTGCAAAAGGTCTATGGAACAAGTCAATTTGTGACTTAGGATGAGTTTGAATAGTTCCAATTTGAAGTCTAGATGATTCATCAATGTTGCATCCACCGGCACCAGAGTTGTAACCACCATTATACATAATACCAGGCTGAGAAGTTGCGAGCTCAATAGGATTTTTCATTGAGCAATCAGAAGCAAAAAAATTTTGAGTTGAATAGTTACATGCTGCTACATTTTGAATATCAGTTTGCGATAAGCAACAATCATCATTTCCAATACGAGACATATTATCAAAGGTATAACTAGAGACGTTAGCCATTTATATATTATAATATACATTTTTTTATAATATTATTCTTTTAAATGTTCTAAATGCGTATCTAATAAAATTTGAGTAAAACAACCAAAATTACATAATATCATTATTTTTACACCCTTGAAGATTTAAAACCGCACCTTTCTAATTATGGAAAGGAATAAATAAATTTATTTTATTATTTAATAAACTTTCATAATGCGTTTGAATATTTGTATAGTTGTCTATAATCCATCTTCTAAATTTATTTATAGTTCTTTTTTTATCTTCTCTAACTAAATCAAATACAACTTTATAAATATCATTTATTTCTAGCATTTCATATTCTAAATCATTAAAACCTTTCCAGTTACAGAATGGAGAGTAATATAAATAATAAGCACCTTTTTTTATATCTTTGCTAACATTTATATAAGGTCTTAACGATATTTCTACATCTAAATTAACTACAGCATCTTCAAATACCTTGCTAATTTTTGTTAAATGCGTCCATTCTTCTATTTCAAATATAGATAAATCTAATACATTATCATTATCAATGTTGATTGTTTCAACATAAACATATTCTTTATTTTTAACATATACAATTTCATTTTCAAAATTCATTATAATATTACTATAAATTATCTTTAAACATTTATATCAATTTTATAAATTATTAAACATACAAAGATGTTGTATAATTGATGGTTGTAAAGAGATATTTTTAGTTGCTGATTGAAAATCATGTAATTTGTTTTTCAAATTAATAACTTCTATTAATTCTGTTTTACTTTTTGAATTACATTTTATAATTTTAAGTTCTTTACATTTATCCAATAGTTGTGTTTTAGTCATTTTTGAAGTATCCATTTGTTTCTATATATTAATTATATTTATATTTTTTAAATCAATTTTATATATTTCTTATGTTTTAGTCATGTATATTATCTTGAGAAAAAATATAAAAAATAATTAAAGGTGCGGTTTTAAATCTTCAAGGGTGTAAATTACTTTATTTTGTTTTATATTTTTTCTAAAATATTATATCATAATTATAACAAATTATTTGAAACATAATTATAAAATATACAATTTATAACTATATTTTTGTTTTTATTTCCAGTAATCGGTAAATATAATAACTATTTAAAAATAATTATCTATTGTAGCAGGGAAAACTTGGTTTTTATAGTATCTAAAGTTTCATTAACTATACTTGATGCAATTTCTTTATTATCAGTAAAAATTAATTCAGTTAATGAAATATCTTGTAAATTAGCATTATTATCTAAAAAATTTTTAATGAATTTATTTGTTATATAATATCGAATTGTATCATTTAACTCATAATTTTTTAAAAATAAATCATTATTAGCAAGTTTACTAAATAAGTATTTTATTGTATTTCAAACTAGTAATCTCTAAATTATTTAAAACTCTATTCAAAATATTTCAAAATATATAAATTGGATAATTGAGTGTATAAAACATTTCGCAAAATGTATTTATCGCTATCTACTAACATATTTATAATTTATATTTTGAATATAATTTTAACAAAAATTAATATAATGTATATCTATATGCATCTGCATACCTCTGCATATTACCTTCTGGTGTAGACTCCTTCGCACTAGGCATGTTACCATATAAATACTTACCTAAACTAGATTGATCGCCTGGTTCTATGCGCGTATTAGCAGTGCTGTAAAACACTCTATTTGCATCATCTAATAAGAAATTCTGCCAAAGGTCTCCATAAAGCTGTTTATCCGTGTTCTTTATATCAGGGTTCATCATTTGCACTGATTTCTTGACATTTCTAGTAATATCTTCAGAAACGTCTACATTAAAACTAGGTGGAGCAGATTTTCTCTCTGGGTTATCATTAATTTGTGTCAATAGAACATTGCTAAATGGATTTTTTTTATTGCCTTCTTTAAATTCAGATTTAAGAACCGTCTCTAAAGTAACAGGGTTAATGTAAGATTGTGAAGGTAAATGAGATCCAATATTATCTTTAATTTTAAATCCTTCTTTCATTTTAAATCCTTCTTCCATCATTTCTTTTGTAACTTTTTGTTTGCGCATGGTAAACAAAACAAAAATAACAAGAAGAGTAAATATTCCAACACATAAAATTCTTAATGACATTGTTAAAATATATCCTAAAATTGATATAAGAATAACTAACCTTGTAATAGCATTCAACTTTTGTTCATAACACATTTCTGTTTTAGGCCATAATTCAAATATATATTCTTTATTAAATAATATAGTAGGTTCATTGGACCAGAATTGAATTGTCATTTATATATAATAATCTTTTAAAAAACTTTATTAAAACAAAAATTAATAAAATTATTATTTCTTTCCATTCTTCTTCTTTTTTCCATTAGTTGGTTCTGGCTTTGCTCCTCTAGGAGTTCTCTCTGCTTTCTCAGCTGTATCAAATAATTTCAATAACTCTTCTTCAGAAATAGCTGGTTGTTGAGCTGCTTGAGTTTGTGCATATTGTTGTTCTGTTTTTGCCTTCGCATTAGCCGAAGCCTTATTCTGCATACGTTCTTTCATTTTTGCCATATTCATTCGCTGTTTCAAATTGGCTTCCATAGCAGCCGTATTCATTTTGCCTCCTCCTAATCCATTCATACCCATCTTAGATAACATTGACTGGATATTGTCCATTCCTGGCATATTTTTAATCTTATTCATAATTTCTGTGGCTTCAGAAATTAATTCACTCTCTTTTAAGTCTCCAGATTTAATTTTGTCATCTAACTTACTACCGACATTTTTAACTAGACCCATTAATTTTGTTGGATTTTTTATTAAATTTTTAAACACATCTTTCATGTCTGTAGTATTTTCAAAATCCATGTTCAAATCAGCAGCAGTTTCTTCAGCAATTTCGCGTGCTAATTGTCCAAGTTTTCCTTCCATCATTCCTGTAATATGATCATGTATTTGTGTAGGATCTGGCATGTCACCCATATTAAGTCCATCTCCTAGGTTTTCAGAACTCTCTGAATTTACACCAAAGTTACTACTAGAATCAAATAAATTCTGCATGTGAGATAATGTCTCTTCTAATTTGTTTTTGAATTCATCTGCATTAATAACTTCAAAAAGTTTTGCAGTATCTCCAAATGCTTCTTTATTTTCAAGTGTTCCAACAATTGAAAATGTGATTAATTGCAAATACTTCCAAATTGTTTCACGAGTTTTGTCTGAAATATCACATTGCCATAAGTTTTTGAAATGTATTTTTGGTAAAAACTCGGTATCAATATCAGAGTCTTCTTTAAACATTTCATCATTTTGATATAAAATATCAAAAAATCTAGGTGGAAACTTTTTCTTACAAAAATCAAATAAAATCTCTATAGATTTAGTTTCTGACTTTTCATATACATCATTTCTCTCTGTTTCATCTTCAATATAATTAAAATATTCCTTACTTTTCCACCATTTACTGAAAAATGTCTCGTATTCTGGAAAAGTAGCTTTTAAATCTCCTATAAAATCTCGAATAACCTTGAAAAATTCTTCAGGAACAGGTTTGTTTTCGGTTTCTTCTGACATATTATTTATAATAAATATATTTATTTATTTAAATCAAATTAAATCAAATTATATTTATTATACAAAATTATACAAATAATTTTATATTTATGAAAAATGTATAAACATTAAATACTAATTAAATCAGATATTTTTGTTAAATTTTGAAGATATTTTATTGTCTTTTTTTGGTTTTCTATATCCATTATTTTTATAGGGTTACGTAATCTATCAATTGCCTCTGTAATTTTATCAGAATAAGGAGATACAGAAACATCATTTTTATAATCTTTATCAATAAAGAAATCAATATTTCCTTCTTCAATTTCCTTTCTGTATTTAGCAACAACATATAGTTTCCAAACTTTTACAATTAATTTTGGGTTTGCTTTTCTAGCAGTTAGAAATGCATTCTTTGCAGTTAAAATATCAACGTCATCAGGGAATGTAGTTTCGATGTCCATAACAAACTCCAAAAAATGATCATTAAATGCAGTTAAAATATTTGTGCTCATTTATTTATTTTTATATTTTTACTTTTAAATTATTTTTACAATTTATATAATTTTATTTAATTCAAATTTTTAAAGGATGTGGTTTTAAAACGGAGGTCTATTTCCAGTTATTTGCTTCATATCTGCCTCTCTCTCATCCTGCATTTTTTTCATTCTAGTCTCCATTTCTTGGTTTGAATCGTTCTCAGCCATTTTTTTAGAACCACGAATTGTGGTATTATTTTCTTCTTGATTATTATGTTGTGATATTTGACCGCTAAATGCTGTATTTAAATCAACATAATTATGCATTTGTCTCATACCTCCATTTCCTTTTGCTTCTAAATCTTCAGGATCTTGATCTAAAAAACTATATTGATCCGAAACTATATTACTAAAACCTCCTCCTAATGAAAATGCCATTGGTTCCATATTATTTTGTGTAGCTTGTCTAACTTCTACTTCTTGTCTAGGTTTTAAATGTTGTAAAATTTGGTCACCATATAAAACTTGATAACCCTGATTTAACAGTAACAATGCTGGAACACGTGTAATATTTTCTGGTAAAATTATTTTTTGTCCGTTTTCTAAAATTATATAAGTTTTATTAGCATTATCTTTCACTCTTTTATCTATGCAAATAAAATGAATGTCTTTTTGGACATTTGATTTGGATAACAACTGTAAATATTTTTTTGAAACTTCGCAGTACTTGCTATAATATAAAATGCAACTCATATTATATAATTAGTTAATTCAAATATATATTTAACTCATTTTTTCACCTTTTTTCACCTTTTTAAAAAAAGGTGAATAATTTAGAATTATTACTAAAACATAAAAAGTTTTGGCTCCACCTTTTTTAAAAGGTGGATAAAAAATTGATTTAAATTAATAATTTAAATATAAAAATACAATATATAATAATGAACCCACACATTGAAGTGATTGAAACTGATGATTATTCTATTGGCTTCACCTTAAGTGGTGTTAATGTTAGTTTGGCTAATGCATTGAGAAGAACATTGCTTTCCGATATTCCTCAAGTTGTATTTAGAACAACACCTAATGAAAAAAATAAATGTACCATTTATTCCAATACAAGTCGCCTTAATAATGAAATTATAAAACAGCGTCTAAGTTGCATTCCTATTCATATTAAAAATATCGATGAGTTTCCAATAAAAAACTATTTACTTGAAGTCAATGTAGAAAACACTACAGATAATGTTATGTATATAACGACAGAGCATTTTGTTATTAAAGATCTTGTTTCAGATAAAGAATTATCTAAAGATAAGGTTCGCGAAATATTCCCACCAGATGATACGACCGGATATTTCATTGACTTTGTGCGTTTAAGACCTCGTATTTCTGATGAGATACCAGGTGAAAAGCTACATTTAACTTGCGAATTTGATATTGGTAGTGCAAAAGAAGATGGTATGTTTAATGTAGTAAGTACATGTTCATATGGTTTCACAATTGACACAGCAGTTCAGGAAGCAGAATTGGCAAAAAAGCTACAGAGTTGGAAAGACGAAGGAAAGACACAAGACCAACTCAATTTTGAAGCGGAAAATTGGAAATTACTTGAAGGTAAACGTATTACAAAAAAAGATAGCTTTGATTTTGTCTTACAAAGTGTTGGTGTATATACTAATGATGAACTCTTAAATGCTGCATGTAAAATCATTATTGATAGTCTTAGTAATTTGGATACAATCATTGAAAAGGATGAACTTGAAATAATTAATACAGATAGTACAATGAGCAATTGTTTCGACGTTATTCTAGAAAATGAAGATTACACTATTGGAAAGATTATGGAGTATTTTATGTATATTAAGTTTTATGAGACCAATGTTCTAACATTTTGTGGATTCAAAAAAATGCATCCACATGATACTCATAGTATTATTCGTTTGGCTTATACTCAGGCAGTAGAAAAATCGACTATCAAAGGTAATTTGAAAGAATGTATTGCGGTTTCAATCGATGTTTTTACAAAAATTAAAAAAGACTTATTAAGAACCTTTAGGAAAGGTTATAAAAATTAAAGTCAATAATTTACTTTACAATCATATATTAAGTATGGGTATTGTAGAAAAAATATAGTTTGAAATGTTAAAAGGTGTAATACATCGTATAAATTATATTATATGATATAAATACTATTCACTATTAAAATAATAAGTAAAAATATTATTATAAGCTATAAAGTTAAATTTGATTATTTTTAGTTATTAGTTCAACTGATAATGTATTTATTTTTTCTTTTGATTGCTAATTCCTTCAAGGTATTTAGTTCTTTTTGTTTTTCTTCTGCCCATATTTTATTTGTATTTTTATCTGGATGATATTTCAATGACATTAATCTAAATGCTTTATTAATGTTATTATTATTTTCTGATAACGTTTTAACCCATTCATTTTTTAATTCATTTTGAGATAATAGCTTAATTATTATTTCTACTGCTTCCTTTTCTGCTTGTCTCCTGGCTTCCTTTTCTGCTTCTATCCTAGCTTCCCTTTCTTTTTTTTCTGCTTGTCTCTTGGCTTCCTTTTCTGCTTCCCTTTCTTTTTTTTCTGCTTCTCTCCTAGCTTTTTTTTCTAGTTCCTTTTCTTTTTTTTCTGTGTCTCTTTTAGCTTTTTTTTCTAGTTCCTTAGCTTTTTTTTCTGCCTCTATTGCCTTTTTTAACTTCTTTTTTTCTATTTGTTGTTTTTGTTTTTCAGAATATTCTGGAACAATTGATACAGGGTCTACTATGTTACGATAATATAATTCTTTTGATATTTTTTCTATTTCTTCTGTAGTTAATTCGCTCTTTTTTTTAAGTTTTTCTATTTCATTTAATTTTTTAAATGCTTTTTTAACAAGTTTTTCTCTGTCTTCTATTTCACAATCTTCCATGTAGAGATTTTGAAATACATTCTGAGCGCTTTTGCAAGTCATTGAAATAATATATGTGTGTATTATTTATTTTTAAAGCATTTCAATTTTTTTTATTACGTTAGTAAAGCGGAACAACACGTATATGTCTTTCCAGAAACTGGATTTCCAACACACCCTTGTCCTTCTTGATATGTGCATACATTATCAGTAAAATAATAATTATTCGTGCCTAATTGATTAACACAATAACTGCACATCCATGCGCATCCTGTTCCAGAGCTGACAATAAATTGAACACATGGTCCTTGTAATAATGGCTCACATAAATCACTAGCTTTAGAAAATGGATCACAATTTTGTGACGCTTTAGCTAATGCAAATAAACTAAATAAAATTCCATAAAGTCTCATTATATAATATAAATATATTTTTGTTTTTATATTATAATCAATTTTATTTAATTATCAAATTTACTTTTACTATTAAATCTTTATTATAGTTGCGAATAAGCATAAATAGTATCGACATTGCGTTTCCTCATCTGAAAATTCAAGCAAAACATAAGTAAGGATGGATGTAATTCATTCACATATTTTTGAACAATTGAACTGGTTATAAACATGTTCTTTTCTCGAAGGTCACTAATATATATTTGATGAACATTGAACATATGTGTCCTGTATTGGTCTGGATATTCTTTCAAATGTTTCTCTTTTTTAATATAACATGACTTATAATTTCCAAATAATGTATCTGTAAACAAATGCACTTGATCTCTAAATCCAGAGAATTCTTTTTTATTTTCTGGATAAAAATCTAGAAAGTCCTTCACTTTTCCTTCTTTTCGTAGAGATAAATACTGATATTGTAACTTTGGTTGATTTCCACGTAAACTACGAACTTGCTCATAAACAGGATTTCTAATTTTTGCACGTTCTCCAGTAGTTCTATTATGAAGCATTAGACCAACAATATTATAAGATGTATTCATAGATGCATACTTTTCAATCAAGTCTGAGTATTTATCAAATTTATATATTTCAGGAAACAAAATTGTTACACTGCTAGGAAAACTTTGCTTCATAATTTGAGTGTCATATACTTGCACATAAATATTATCATGCTCGTGATGAATCATATAAGCTGATATTAAATATAATTGCGGTGTCTTAAATGGAACAACAATTCTATTTTCAGGGTGTTGCAAAACAAAACTATAACAATATACAGGATTTAACATATTTAACATTAAATTATGATGTGATGCTGCTTCTAAAAACATATCTCTAAAACTTTTACCATTTTTGCCTTTTACTCCTTTAAAAAAAGAACATGTAGCTCCAGGTGTATTCCTTGTGGCTATTTCCCAACCACCTGTTAAACCAATTGATGGGTCCCAAAACACATTAATCATTGTTCCTTCTACAAACTCTTCTGCTACAACACCATAAGTTGTCTCGTTATAGTTCTGAATAAATCTGTCACTTGGAATAGATTTAGGAGGTGCAAAAGAAACCACTTTATCTTGACTATTTACTATGACTGAACGACATAAGCCATATGTTGAGATCAAATCACATGCTAAAAAATTTTTATCATAACGAATAACCTTATATGTAGCATTATTTGAAGTTCTACATTCAATTTTGTTTAATTTTAGTATATTTGAACTATTCTCATGACTGCCATTTATCATATCATTAAACCCTTTAATTTCAGATAAATTGTAACTTATAATACTCATTTATTATGTATAATTATAAAATTGTCTTTAAACTATAATTTATATTGATTTTTACTTAAGCATAAAAATTTCTAGTATAAATATAGAAACAAAATGTCAACCAATTCTGATAGTGAAAATGATTTTGAAAATGAAACTAATATATCTGAAAATGAAATTAATATATCTGAAAATGAAACTAATATATCTGAAAATGAAACTAATATACCTGAAAATGAAATAAAAATTGAATTGCAATTAGGTGATGTTATAGAAATAAAAAACCCAATAAATGAACAATTAAATGAAAAAACATTTATTATTGATTACATTGATTCGGAAAAAATTATATTAACAGATACTGATAATCTTAATACAATCCGTTTATCTATATCACCTGATGGAATTATTGGTGATGGAAATACTACACATATTTCAGTTATTAGTCGAAATGAATCTAGAGGATATGCTGAGCAAAATGGACTTTTACCTGAAAAATGGATTAATATTTATTTTGGCGGTGAATTTCCGACTATCATAACAGGTGAGATTACTAATTTAGAAAATGATATGATTGAAATTAAAAGTATAGATGGTGATACTTTATACTTAAATTTTGATTATAAAGGGTTACCAGAAGATTTACCAATTGAATTAATAGAAATTAGAGAGAAACCTGAAGAGAAAAAACCTATTGCATTAGAAGAAGAAGAAGAAGTAGTAAATGAAAACTTTGAAATTCCAGAATTAGAAAAAGAAAGAAGAGTATTAGGACATGATCAATTGCAAATTAATGTTCCAATACAAAATGTTAAAGACCAATTGAGAGAATTAATTATTAAAGCTGACCAAATTGAATTTGGAGAAGAAGAACTAGGTCCAATTATTCAATATATAGATGTATCTGCAAAAAGTCAAAGATATAGTTTAGAAACACAAGTTAGTGACTTATTAGACGAGCTTCTCTCTACTATTCCAAGCACACAAAGAACTACAAGAGTTCTCAATAATATCCATATTATGATTGATAGATTTAAACAATTGAGAAGACGTTTTTCACTTTATGACAAATATGGTAATGTAGAGACAGCTCTAGTGAAAGAATCTTCATATAAACCATTACTAGAATATTTTACAAATTTTAATAAAAACTTGTATTGGGTTTTACCTGTTGTCAAAAATGTTAAAAAAATATATAATGCTGAACATATTGATGAAGACAATAATGATATTGAAAATATTTCTCTTTTTTCTAATCTTGAAAATATAGACGAGTTAATTGAAAACTATAAATCAAATAATTTACCAGCTGATCAAAATAAGTATTCTGCTTTATATTCAGAGTTAGAGCCATATTTAACACCTTTTGATAATCTATCTGACGAATCATTGAATGACATACTAATTGAAAAAGCAGTTAATACTAATTTAAATACAATTATTGATAATTTAACTGAAATGTATTCTTCTATTTTTAGTAGTAATTCTGTAAGAAGTAGAAGATTTGTTATTTCTAAATATAATTTAGCTAATAGTAAATTAGATACAATAGATTCAACTGGTGCAAATCTTGTTACAATAAGAACAAATATTACAAGTAATGATATATTATCAGTAAAATCAATTGTAACTCTACCTGAACCTACTATTCGTTTTTCAAAAATTAACTTGCCTGGAACTAATATTTTGGACAAAGCCAATCTAAATCTAATATTTTTGAATTATTGGGAACTTTTGAAGAAGAAAACAAATGTAAATAATATTTTTATAGACAATTTGGAAACCAATATTGAATTTAATGAACAGAATTATGTGGATAGCATTAAGAATTATGTGTTAAATTTGAATTATGAAGACGTAAGAGGCATGACAAAGGCAGAAATATATGATAAATTTGTTAAATTAATCATCCCAAAAACAAAGGTTTTGTTTAATTTAATGAAAAAATATATTAGCGGAAAACTTTCGATTGTAGATGTAGTTTCTTATTTAGAACCATTTTTAATCTATAGTGATGACCTAACTTATATGCAGTATACAGAGATTACCAAATTTATTGATGAAAAAATTTCTGAATATAATAAAAAATTTATTGAGCGTTCTCGTTTGTTTAAATCAATTACATCACTAAGATCAGAAAAACCCATATTCAGTGTTGTCTACTCTATTCTGGATATACTTGATAAAAATCTAAGTGATGATGTATTTAATGAAGGATATGGTATTTTTGAACCTGAAAAAACTTTCACTAATACCGAAATTTTGCGAAAAATGACAATAAAAGATTATACAAAATTATATACTACTGCACTTTCATTGCAAAGTGTATCTCTCATGTTTCCTAGTGAATTTTCGTCTCTCTTCGAAGAAGAAAAAAAAACTAAAGATGAAAAATTAAAAGCTCAAGAAGATGAAAAATGTACGAGTATTATTGTAGCAAAGTATTATGATTCAGTTGAAATATTGGATACTGACAACGATAAACTTATTTACTTTGATAAAAAATATGATAGGACGAATTATGGTTTAATGGAGACCGAGTATGGTAAAGAATTAATGACGATGTCTTCAGAAGAACTAAAGTTGCATATTATGAATGACCTTATGAAAAAAAAGAAAATGTCTGAAAGTGATGCGGATTATTTGTCAAATACTTTAATAGATGGTCATAAAAGAGTTATTGATGGACAATATGCAATTTTATATAAAGGATATAGCCAACTTAGTTCAGACGAAGTAGATTTTTATGTTAGAAAAAATAATAAATGGGTTCTTGACAATGAGGCAAATAAGGATTATATTAATTCAGATGAATCTAGTGTATTATGTAATATACAAAATCAATGTATAAATGTTCCTGGTAAAATTGACGATAAATGTGAAAGTATGCAAACAAATGAACTAGAATTACAAACAAAACTATTAAAAGATGTTGTTAATGAATTTGACAATAAATATAAAATGACAAAGGAAGAGTTTCAAAAAAATATAAAAGGAAAGTTTGACTATTTTATGAGTATTATTTCTGCACTAAATAAGATTCAAACTACAAATATGTTAAAATATAATAATCAAAAATACAAATTAGGTGTCAATATTGCAGATAATATAAATACAATGCCTATTTCACCATATGCACAAGTTTTAAGTTTAATATTAGGTCAATCAGATTTTGTCAAGAAACAACAAGATATTATTAAATTTACAAATTTGTATTTGAGAGAAGCAAATTTGTCATCAGTATTAGAGGACAAACATTGGATGTATTGTATAAAAACAAATATTCAATTAATGCCAGTATGGAAATATAACTTGGCGAATGCTTTTGTAGTAGGAGGTCAATATAAATATATTGATTATTTGGAACAAGTAAAATCGCAAGTTGGAGCTATGGATGAAGGTGGTGATTGGTGGTGCGATAAAAACAGTGGATGGTCTATTTGCAAAGTAGACTTAGATATAGAAGAAGGTTATGAAGATAGTGGTTTCAAAACATCTTCGAGAGCTATTATGGAAGCGGATGCTGGAAGTAAAATTATGTCATCTACAGGAGTGAAAATGGTTCAATACAACACTCCAGAAACAAAAATGATTAATAATATTGTTAATGCTCTAGGAATTGCAATGGGAATTAATATGGAAACACAAAAGGAGTTTATTATTAATATAGTTTTAGATGCTATTCAAAATACATTAGAGACTGAAAATGATTACAAATTGAAAGTAAGAGAGATGGCAGAAAAAGGAAAAAAGATGCCATCTTATAATGATTTTTTTAACACTGCATTATTATATTATACGTTAGGTGCATTTTTAATCGCTATTCAAACTTCAATGCCTTCTATTAAAACAAGAAAAACGCATCCTGGTTGTGTTCGGTCGTTTACAGGTTATCCATTTGAGGGAACAGGTGACTATAGCAGTGTTACATATTTAGCATGTGTAGCTTATGATATTAGGGAATCAGGAGAACCATGGAATGTTTTAAAAAAGAAAAAACAAGAAAACATTGTAACAAAGCTTAAAACAGTCATAAATGATGTGTTGTTATCAATTCCTGATGTAAAGAGAAAAATGGAAGAGAAAACTGTTTACCTATTAACAGGTAATGCTGATTTAATTCCAGAAGAACATGACATTTCAAGATGGTTGCAATTTTTACCTCCCCTTGTTAATTTTAAGATACGACACCTTGTGAATATTTCAGAAGAATTTAAAAAATCACTTATTGGTGAATTAAGAAATGGATTAATTAATCAAAGAGAGAAAATATTAATGATAGAATCAAAAATGATACAGTTCTCTCTTGCTATGGTTGAAAGAATACAAGAGGTTGTTAAAAAACACCAACTACTTTTACATTCATCAAATAATGAGCCTTATTTAGAAAATGCATGTTGTGAAAGTAAAGAAGGAGAAACAACTATTTCCTATTTTATTAGTAAAGATTCAAGAATTTCTGAATACAATCAAATTGTTACACAATTATCGAATATGATGGAAGATATTATTAGTTATTCTAAAAGTGGTCTTTTTTATAGTAATGTAAATACAAAAAATGTATATCCATCTATTAATAAAGACTTTAGTGAAAAAACAATTTATTTGGCATTTATTTATTTTTGTAAATTTAAATCTCTAATACCTATTCCAGATAATTTGCTTCCATTATGTACAGATAAACCGAATAATAGTTTAATTAATCCAAGTGATACAATAGAACGCGTGATACAAAAAATGAAAGAAGATGGTCGCAATTATAAGAATGAACAATTTTTAAGGTTAATTCAAATTATTGGAAGAAACAATATTATACATATTCAATTTGAAAATACTGAAGTATCATCTATTTCAAAATTGATTAAATTATTGGAATCAGTTGATTATGAAAATGATGAAGTTGTTGAAAAATCTATGAGGGAATTAATTTTAAAAGCATTAGATACTTATGATTTGGCAACTACTGATTATACAAAAGAAGTAACAGATCTAAATAATTTTTTAATTAGAAATATTGAAGAAATGAAAGAAGAGATTATAGATTTTGTTAAAAAAAATTCAGGTTCAAATATTTCAAATAGTTCAGTAAAAAAAATGATAAAAGCAATTCATAACTTATCTACATGGGCATCAGACACTTCTGAAAGTTTTAAAATATCAAATGATATCCTTTATAATTCAACAAATTTTTACAAGAATTTTATTTTTAATTTTGTCAACATATTTCCAAATATTATTTTAAACAAGGTTAATTACGATGATATTCACATTCAAAATTATTTTAAATTTTCTCCTAGTCATGCAAAAAAATTAAAAAAGTATATTAGTGAATATTATGAAAAATTAAAATCTTTTTATGGAGTAACATCATTAAGCAATCTTCTTAGCAAAATACAAAATACTTCAAAAAATCTTATTTTAATAGCAAATGCAACACCTGCATTTACAAGTATTAAACATGGAGAAGAAACTATAAAACCTGTATTTGATGAGAGAACAAGTAGGTTTTTATTTGAATATTATTTATTACGTGTTTTCATTAATTATATTGAACTAACGGATGAAGATGAAATGATAGTCACAGAAGTTACACAAGAATTAGAAATCAATGATATATTCTCAGTAGAATATTTGGAAGATTCTGAAACTAGAGTTGATTTATCTATGTCATCGTCTCGTCAAAAACAAACAACATTAGTAAGCGGAAACAAGAAGGAATTAAGACAACGTGTATCTGAACTTTTTGTTTGTTTTATAAATATCATGAATAATGAAAAAGATACAATAGATACATCATATGAAGAGATACAAGATAGAGTGTTTAAATTAAGGGAAAGAGAGAAGGATTTAGTTACAGATAGGTTAAAAAGAATGACTGACGAAGAGCGAAATGCTGATACTATTTTAAAGATTAATAAGTTAGGTATGTATAGTAAAGGTATGCAAAAGGGTCTAACTACTTTGGATAAAGATTTCTATGATGAAGAACGTGATTTTAGAGATGAAATGACCAAAGCAGAGAGAAATATTAGAAGAAAAAATGCAGATGCAAATGATGAAAATATTGACATTTTAATGGAAGAATATATTGAGCAACAGAATGTAGAACAAGCAATAGATGAAGAAGCTTATGACATGAGTTTTATGGGAGAGACGTATTATGATGGAAATACAGATGGTGTTGGCGCACCTGAAGAAGAATACGACGACTATGAAAATGAATATTAGGTTTTATATATGAATTAAAGATTTAGAGTTTTAAGAATAATAATTGTTTATAATTATAAAATTATAAAAAATTGTGTATATAAATATATAAGATGACTAAAAATTATATTAGAGAAAACCAATTACTTATATCAATTGTATTATTCATTATTATTTACGGATTTATTCAAATAATAAAACCCTCTTGTTTTTATAATAAAGATGGAAGTATTCGTGAGTTTGGCGTTGGATATAAAAATAAAACAATTCTACCTATTTGGCTTTTGTCAATTGTATTAGGAGTTTTATGTTATTTACTAGTCATTTATTATGTAAACTATTCCAACAAAATTGTATTTTAATACAATCTTTAATAATGGTATTAATATATTATTTGTATATTATATATATTATTATATAATGTGTGTAATTATTTATACAAAAATTGATGGAAAACAATTTTTAGTTAAAAATAGAGATAGAACTTATAACCCAAAAATAGAAATTATTCATGAAATTATTAATGGTATAGAAGTTGTTTATATAAATGATTTAATTACTGGTTGGAGAGAAGGTATGAATGAATTAGGTTTTGGTTTAATAAATTCCTCTTTATCTACTTCAGAAGATAATAATAAATCTATATACATAAAAATCAAAAATAACCCAAAATTATTACATGATTATAAAAGTAGAATTAAAGGCAATGAAATTTTTAATATTTTAATTGACAAAAACTTTGAAAAAAAAATATATGATTGTTTGAAACATTATAATTGTAGTGATACTATTGCTCAAGGACACAATTTAATTGTAACAAAACACAATGTATTTCATGTAGAAAATTTTAAAGATAAAAAAAATGTAAATGATTTCTTTATAAATAAATTAAATGATAATACAAGTATTGTATTTACAAATCATAGTATAAATGGTAATGGAGGTCATCTAAAAGGACACTCAGGTCTCTCTTCTTTTTTGCGTAAAGAAATTGTCGAACATGAAATGAATAATAATAATATTAACAATATTGATGATTTATTAAACATATTAAATACAAATTATGTAAATATTGATCCGCGTTTTCATCCATATAGAGATGGTAATATAAGTAAAGAATATAGTAAATTTAAAAATGCCAAATACGTGAGCACTAATTCACAATTAATATTTAATATGACAGATAAAATATTCAATTATTTTCCTGACACTCATCATAGTAAATTTGTCAAATATTTAAACAAATTACCAAATAATTATACTCCCAAAATACAAGTATGTATTCATAATACACAAAAAAATATGATGCGAAAAAAAAGAATATTTAATGATAGTTATTTAAATACAATTTATAAAAAATATAACTATAAAACTTTAAAAAAACGTTCTATTAGTCATGATACTAAACGTAAAAATAACAGAAAAAAAATACATAAAAATAAGTTTACTAGGAAATATAATTTATAAATTATATAAATTTATAATTTTATATAAATTTATAATTTTATACAGTGTAAACTTGACTTTTAGCTGTAGCTACTTCCTCTTCAGCCTTTTCTTTTTGTTCTGCATACTTTGCAGCAGTTTCTTCCATAGTTTTAACATTAGTTGTACAACTTCTACTAGAAATATTCAACTGGACAATGGATGTAACTAGTAAACCTGTATAAATATACCAAATTGCTTCGCCTACACTATCTTTTGATACAACTAATTCAAATAATTTTTGTCGTTTTTCTTTAGTATCTTCTGAAATTTCTCCATTTGAAGGTTTGTATTGTTGTTTCATTAGAGGTGTTAACATTTTCCAAAAATCGTCAAAATTACGAGGTGTCATTTGATTAATTAAAACGGCACTATTTCCACAGATTTTAATTATAGCATCTGCAGCACCTTGCATTTGTTGCTTTGCATTAGCATCTAAACTACCATCTGCATCTATATTTGGTTGAACTTCTTGAGATATTAATAAATCTGTGATTATTTTATTTGCTGAACTAGATACCCAATAGTAACCTATTACATCAGAGAATGCACTTTTAAATCCTGGATATATAGTTATAACTACCAGTAGAATACCAAAAATGAGTGTCCATGGGACAAATGTTACTATCCCTGCAACTCCAATATTATCCATAGAATTTCCTCCACATTTTGCAGTTATAATATTCATATTTATAATTACTTGTATTATAATAACCACAAGTAGATATGCTGCTAAAAAAGCATAATTATTTCTTAAATATACTGGATAATCATCAGGACTTGTTAATATTTCGTATGTTAATGCAGGTTTAAATGCAATGTAGTATATGTATGTTGTTAGTAAAAATGCAACAATATTTGTATAGGAAGTTGTAGATGTAGATTCAGACATATATAGATAATATGTATAAATTAATTTATAATTTTAACAATAATTATTATGGATTTTGATGACTTTTCTAAACCGAAACTTACTGAACCTGGAGTAAAATACTTTTTATATCAAACTCTTAAACAATGTCATGTCGTTCGTGACAATTTTCATAATACAGTTTTTAATATTGGTTTATTAATTGCATTTTTAATAATTTTAGGACTTATTCTATTATATAAATACAAAGGTAAATTGTCTCCTGTTGAAGTAGCACAAAAAAATAAAGAGAAACAACAATATATTTTATCAAAAATTAAAAATTTTCAACAAGCTAAGCGTATAGCACAACAAGAATTAATTACTGGATTACCTAATTGGGATAATGAATATGATATTATACATTCTAAACCGTCATATTAGTTTCTATTTTTTTATTTATTTTCATAATACTAAATAAATATATAAATATATAAATAATTTATTAACTCATAATATAAATGAACACTTTACCTGATATAAAAGAAGCATTAAATGAATATTTTAAACTTAAAAATAAATATGAAACTCAAATAATGACAAACAAAAAAAAAATTATGAATAAAACCTTTCTTAGTAAACATGAGAAAAAGACTGAATATAATAAGCTTAAGCCAAAATGTATTAATTGTAAAAGACCAGGTGGAACTTTATTTACAAATATGTTTATACCTGAAACAGATAATGCAGAATCTTATAGAGAGTTACGTTCAATGTGTGGAATTATATCAGATCCATGTAATTTAAATATTACTATTAATTTGTCAAAAGTAGAATTAATGCCTACTCTTTTAAAAAGCATTGAAGATGACATTAAAGTATATAAAAATCAAATTATTGATCATAAAAATAAATTATTGTTTGGGTTTTTAAATACAGAAGAAGCTCTCAATCAATTTGAAAGTATTAAAGAATATATTGGAAATATAACCTCTTTATATGAGCAGTATCTAGAAAGTTATCATAAAATTGTAGATAATGATGAAAAAAAACAAGAATTAAATGAGACTATTACTAATTCATATATAGAGATTGATAAGATTAAAGATTGTATTGTTAAAATGAATGAAACAGATAATGTACAATATGCACGTGATGCAGTAACCATTTATACTACCACATTAATACCTTTACTAAATTCTATTCGTGAATTGAAATTTAATGAAATGTTTGTTTGTCATGATGAATATACAAAAACATGTAATTTAATACAAAACAGATACAGTATTAGCAATTTATCATTTTCTAGTTCAAATGATAAGGTAATTGCTTTTGATATTGGTTTATCAGTAGCACCTAAGAAAAAACAAATAATTATTGAAGACGAAACACTATCTTCTTCTTTAGATACAGAGGGTGAGACTGGACAAATACCTGAACCAATATATGGCGATGGATTAGACGGTGTTAAATGGAATGTTCCTAATTATGATACTTTATGGAATAAATTACCAACACAGTTAAGAACTTCACTTATTACTGATCGAGAATGGTTACAAGATTTTATGGCTAATTGTGTTTCATCTAGATCTTCAGGACAACCATGTAAATTTATTGGTCCTAAAAACTTAATTTTACCGCCTGAATTAGGTCCAGATGGAAAATACAACTTTGGTAGTAACATATATAATCAAGTGTTTGAAGCTTTACCTCAAAATATGAAAGCAACTTATTTAACATTTTACAATGAAAAAGATGGTGTAACAAATTATAATATGTTAGCAAATACAATGGATGAATTAGTTGCAAAAACAGTACAATTTGATAGAGGATATTTTTAAAAATAAGATTAATATATTTTATAAAATTTATATAATATATAAAATATATAAAATATGTTATTCAATTACATTTCTCTTCCTGCATTTTTAATTAGTTTTGCTGTTGGACTTTTTTTTGTTTATATTTTAGGTCCTGAAATGAAAACAATTTATGTATATCCAACTCCAGAAAATGTAAATAAAATTCTATTTAAAGACAAAGCGGATAATTGTTTTCGTTTAGTAGAACAAATTGTCGAATGTCCTAAGGATAAAAGTAAGATTTCAGTTGTTCCTATTCAAGCTTAGATACGATATTATTTGAATAATATTGTTGCTTGTAAAAAGAAACTCTTGTAATAATATAATGGCAATCAATTTTGGAAAATTTGTTCATACAGAAACAGGTAGAATTCTAATGTCGATTTTATTAGGTTTTGGATTGGCTTCTCTCTTTAGAAAAATGTGTAAAGGTCGCGAATGTCTGATTTTTCATGCTCCATCTTTAGATGATTTTAAAGACAAAATATATAAAAATGATTCAGGAAAATGTGTAAAATATAATACCGTAGCAGGTAAATGTAATATGAATTCAAAAATAATTGATTTTGAGTAGATATTTTTTGCGTAAATTAAATAATTATTATATGTGAGTTCTTTATAATAATTATGGGTGATTCAACCAGCATTTTAGATTTGCCTACCGATCCTCTTGGTGGTGGTAATATTAGTAATAATATATCTTTCAATGCTACCGAAACACAACAATCTACATCTCCACAATTAGCAGGTCTATCTCTAGACCAATCTACTATTAATCAAATTGTGAATGGACTTCAACAAGCCAGTGCAAATGGAGGAACACAATTACCATCTAGAGATATACCTATGATGACTACAGGTCTCAGTAATGATCCACAAGTGCGTCCAAATTACGTGCCGCCTCCGCCTCAAGGTTCAGACTCAGATTATATTCAAAATTATGAACAATCTTCTGACATGATAAATTCATATAATAAACAGATGCAAAATAGCAAATCTTTAGACGATATGTATGATGAAATACAAACACCTTTATTGCTTACAGTTCTTTATTTCTTGTTTCAATTGCCTTTTTTTAGAAAACTTTTATTTACTTATATTCCTTTTCTATTTTCAACGGATGGTAATTTAAATATTAATGGTTATTTATTTACAAGTCTTCTTTTTGGACTAGTATTTTATTCTTGTAATAAATTGTCTTTGTATTTTAATGCGTTTTAGAGCAACGCGTATTTATACCTTTTCTCATTTTCAACCAATGATAAAAATGTAAAAGCGTAAATGGTTTAATATATATATAAAGAATTTAAATATATATTTAGTGTATTATATAAAATTTATATGGTAAGCTTACTTAATTTATTGCATACAAATTATAATGACATTACAAGAATGACTTTGTTTAATTTTTTAAAAACAGGGAACCCAGCATATGACGCAATCCTTTCTACTATTTGTATTAGTGTATTTGGGTTTATGTTAAATTATATATATGAACATGGTATACATCCATTTTTAACAAATTTTTCATGTGATGATTTTACAAACTTATTTTATAGGAAAAATATGATTATTATTGATGGAAAAAAAAATTATATTACATCTTCTTTTACTTTTACATGTTGCGAGTCTTCTGTTTATAGTAATCGTTTCAAGGCGCTTTGGAATTATATTATATTAAATATTGAAACAAACAAAACCATATTTTCAATAAAAGAAACTCATACTAATTTTCAATCATCTGAAAATAATCAAAATACTCGATATAAAACTTCGGATATGTTTATAGTCAATCAAACAAAGTGTTTTCAAATAGATGAAGATATTTTTGTCAAAGTTGAAATAGATAAAGAAGATAATTCTAGTGACGATAGAGGAAATGTAAAATCAAAAACTGAAAAAACCACTATTTATCTTTATTCTTATAAATATAATGTTTCTTACTTAAAAAATTATCTTGATAATATTACTGAAAAATATCTAGACTCTGTTAAAGATAATCGTATAAATAAAAAATTTACTTATTTTTTAGATAAAGTAAAACATAATAATGAAGAATCTATACTAAATTGTTGGAAAGAGCATAAATTTGATAGTGCCAGAACATTTGATAACATGTTTTTTGATGGTAAAAAAGAATTAATATCTAAAATTGATTTTTTCTTAAATAATCGCGAATGGTATTACAAAACAGGTATTCCTTATTCTCTTGGAATTGGTTTACATGGTCCTCCTGGAACTGGAAAAACTTCTTTTATTAAAGCTCTTGCTAATTACACTGGACGGCATATTGTAATGATATCATTAAAATTAATAAAAACCAAGTCTCAACTAGAAAATTTCTTTTTTGAAAACAGATATAATGAAGATAATGAACAAAATAGTATTACATTTGATAAAAAAATAATTGTATTTGAGGATATTGATTGTGTAGGTGATATTGTTTTAAATCGCAACAAAAATAGTGAAAATAAAAAAAACAAATTTAAAAAAAATAATGTAAATGTATCTGATGTTATTCAAAGCATTTGTCAAATAAATGAAACTAATGCAACTACTGAAAAAAAATTGTTAGAAACTGATGAACAAATTACATTGGATGATATTCTTAATATATGGGATGGTGTTCGTGAGACACCTGGAAGAATTATGGTTATTTCATCAAACCATTATGATAAGTTAGACCCTGCTTTAGTTAGAGAAGGTAGAATTGATATTACACATGAATTAAGCAATGCGTCACATAATGTAATTTCTGAATTATATTTACATTTATTTAATAAAGAAATTAACAAAACAAAGTTGGAAAAAATTAAAGAGTGTTTTTATTCACCTGCAGAATTAATAAATATTTATATTGCAACAGGTAGGAATGCAGACAATTTTGTTAAGCGATTATTAGAAAATAAAAAAAATAAAAAATAAAAAATAAAAAATAAGTAATTATGTAACAATAAATATTTTTCTTATATTTTCGTTTTATTTTAAAAAAATATTATGTATTTAAAACATATAACATATAATATTTATATTTTAATGGAAAAAAACCATATTTTTAAAATAATCAATACTTTAATTGATGAACTACCAAATGAAGTTAAGAATAAAAAACCAATTGAAATTGATTTAGTATTAGATGGTGGAGTATTTAATGGTAGTTATCTTATTGGTGCTCTTTTTTTTTTAAAAGAAATGGAAAAGCGCAATTTTATAAAAGTCAAAAGAATATCAGGATGTAGTATTGGTTCTTTAATTGGATTATGTTACTTAATTGATTACTTAGAATTAGTATATGAATTATATGACATTTTAATTGAAAATTTCCAAAAAAAATTTAATTTTGAAAATTATAAAAACTTAAAAAAATACTTTTATGATAAAATACCAGATAATATATGTAGTAAAATTAATAATAAACTATTTATTAAATATAATAACGTTAACAGTTGTGTTAAAAAAGTGAAATGCAAGTATAAAAATGAAGATGAAATTTTTAATACAATTATTCGTTCTAGTTTTTTTCCTTATTTAATAGATGGTAATATTGTATATGAAAATAAATATTTAGATGGTTTCAATGCGTATTTTTTTAAACCTAAACCAAATAGAAAAATTCTTTTTCTAGATTTGTATGGTTTAGATAAATACTCATACACGTTAAGTATAAAAAATGAAAAAAGTAATTTATATCGTATTTTATCAGGTATTCTAGATATACATATTTTTTATACAAAAAAATCGGAAACATTCATGTGTAGTTATGTTGATGAGTGGAGTTATATAAACAAAGCACGGCAATATATAAGATTACTTTTTGAAAAAATAGTATGTTATATATGTTATTTTATAGTTTTTATAAAAAAATATAACAATATAATAGATAAAAATATTTATAAATTTATTACTAACTTAGTACGTGAGATTTTAATTATAATAATTAAAAAATATTGTTTATAAAAATGCGTCTAATTTAAGGAGTATTTATATTACTTTATTTATATGGATTCCGTTGATATTACTGATTTAGCATTTTCTTTAGGTAAGTTGGTTTCAAATGATGTTATAAATGGTTCAACTGATGTTATAAATGGTTCAACTGATATTATAAATGGTTCAACTGATATTATAAATGAAGTTATTTCTAATACTCCAAATATAGTTTTAGATATTATACCAGAAACTATTCCAGAAGTTTGTCCTAATATAGCAGAAGGAATTAAAGAAATTATCAATGATAGGCTTGTTATAGAAGAAGACAATTCAATATTCATTTATGTAGGTATAGGTGTTTTTATTATTTTAATTGGTATTTTTGTATACAATTATTATAATAAAAACAAGCAAGTTAAATTTAATGAAACACCAGAAATTTATTATGATGAACAAACTTCTAGAAGATCTGAGTTTTAATTTTTATAAACATTTTTAATTTTAACCATAAACATTTTTAATTTTAACCATAAATATTAAACAATTTTGATTTTTTGTTTTTTTTAGTTTTCTTCAATTTAATTGTTTTATTGGTTTTATTGGTTTTATTAGTTTTATTAGTTTTATTGGTTTTATTGGTTTTATTGGTTTTATTGATTTTATTGGTTTTAATTTCCGAATTTGTCATATTATCTGGTTTATAATTTAAAAACCATTCTTGAAATTCTTTTTTATCACCACTTTCTTTTAATTCTTTATATTTTGCGGCTTTATGAGCTCTAGTTTCTTCCAATGTTTCTTGATGACCATAACATGTTATACTAAAGCGTTTAAGCAATCCTTTTTGTTGTAATCTGTTTCTTTGTTGAACATCATATAAAAATCTTGAAATGCATAAAATTCTCTCTAAAAATTGATTATAATAAGGTTTATCTGCATATAAAAATGCTAAATAGAAGCTCAACATGGTATCTATTGTTGCAATTTTATTTTTTTGTCCCTTTATATTTAATACGTTGTAGCTATGGCATGCGATAGGTTTATATATAAAGGCTATTGTATCATTACCAATTTTGACTTCATAATGTAGTGGTACTATTTCACCAATTGGATCTCTTTTAATTATTTTTACATTTTTAACACCAATATCTTTTAAACGTTCTTTTAATATTTGAGAAGTTGTTTCTGGCTCATTTGACAATACATCAAAGTCGGCAACCTTTTCCAAATGCATACGTAGTTTTTTTGGCATATATTGAGAATAAAGTGAGATTGCGTATCCGCCAAAAAAAACAACACCTTGATTTACAAAAGTATTTCTTACATTTTCATAGATTTCATCTTCCTTTTCTTTATTTTCCATTTCTCTCTGGTATTCTACTTTATGACAATTTATACTTGTTAAAGGATAATTTTTATTTAATAAAGTTAGTCGTTTTAATACCTTCTCCCAACGACTAATATCTCCAGCTGGTCGTGATAATTCCAAAAACATACCCATTCGCAAAAAATTAGGAGGTGCATATAATATACCATTTACTCTAATAGCATCTTTTTTCATAGAATTGAAAATTGGTTTTACAATATCTGTAATATCTGCAACCGGAATATAATTGACAAATACTTTATATGTTCCCTTGTGGACACCTGATTTGGCTTCTACATCTGTAAATCCTTGTTTATAATAAATATTCGCCAACTCTTTTGCATCTTCCAAAGCATTTGTAGTATAGAAATCATAATCAGGGATTTCAGCTTCTTTATTATAAAACTGGTCATCTGATGGTAATATATTGTTAATTGCAGTTCCTCCATAACAAATGAGATTTTTACGCTGAATAAAATCCTCAACAATTTTAATGATTTTTTTAATATCTTCTGAATTAACAACACGTTTGCCTATTTTTTCTTCAGCTTTATCTACTGCCATACGTAATATTGTTAATTCACAATCTTCAAATGTTAAACCTGTGCATATATTTTTTTTCTTCATTAGTTTTTATATATAATTGTCAGATAAATAAATAAAATAAATAAATAAAATAAATAAAATAAATAAAATAAATAAATAAAATAAATAAAATAAATAAATAAATTAAATAAATAAATAAAATAAATAAAATAAATAAAATAAAATAAATAAATAAATAAATAAAATAAAATAAATAAATAAATAAATAAATAAAATTGATTTTTTTATTAATAGTTAAAGTAATTACAAAATACTTATATAATGAACGACACAATTACTTGTCAAGGTTTAAATAAAGATATTTTATTTGAGTTGGATAAATTTAAAGTAAATAGCGTCAAAAAAAGGCTTAAAAATGAGCTGAATGAAATAGCAAAGACTGGTGCATTTATTCATACTGAATGCACTATTGATAAACAAAATAATAGTATTATTAGTATTACGATTGTTTTAGAAAATGATAATAACTTGTATAAATTTTATGTAACTAAAGAGTATCCATTCAGACCTCCAAGGTTTGAGATTAATTATAAAGACTATAAACAATATTTAATAATTAATTCAATAGAAACAAAAAATGAACTTAAAAAATATAACAAAATGAATTGCTTATGTTGTCATTCTATATCATGTGGTGAAAATTGGAGTCCGGCAATCACATTACATTGTTTTATTAATGAACATAAAAAAAATAAGAAACTAAGGCGTAATATTATAAATTGTCTCCTTGCAAAAAAAATAATTAACAAATATTTATATCCTAATGCTAATTTATTTGAATGGCTATTTTAGATATCCATAGTGTAATACTGATTACCAAATGTGCGAGTAGAATACGAATAATTAGGGTTTTGAGGTTCTGGGTCTGGTATAATAACAGGAATATATCTTAAAATTTCTGGTTTTAAAACAAACGCAGAACCATTACGACTAAAAAAATTATTATTTTCCATTAAATAATCGTCTACGAATGGATATCGCATAGCAGTCATTTGACATCCATAACTTCTACATAACATACCACTTGGATTTGGCGGATTTACTTCTTTATCTGGAAAAACAATTGTCATACCAGTTTTATTAAAAATAGTAAGTTCAGTTACATCTGGATTATTTTTAACATCATAATAATATAATCCTCTCATAAATATAGAATTACTTGTTAAGTTAACATATTCTAAAAATTCTTTGTTTTCTAAAAATGCAGTATTAGAACGATCAACTATTAAAATAATTTTATTCATAAATGTTAGCAATGGTAACTCTCCTAAATTTTTTCCAGTAGTTTCAAAACTATAATCAATGCCTAACATTTTATCGTAACTAGTAAAAACTTTTGCCAAATTTGTAAACATTTCTTGATTTGAACTTTTTATTCTTAAATGAATAATTAGAGGATCTGTTGGGTTTGGACAAGTACCTTCAGCAAATGCATATGAGTTTATAACTTCCATTACACTATTAGCACCACCAAATGGTACAGAATTAAATGTTTCCTTTACATAATAACTATCATCAATACTTGTAGCTACTACTGGTTGATTATCAATAGAATATACTTCAAAATCTAAACATCGGACACCTTGTTTGATAATAGATTTTAAAATACATGTATCAACATAATTATTTTTATAACTACCTCCAGAACATGCATTATATGCAGTGCTTATGTAATAATCAAACAGTTTGTATGAATAGTCTGAATTATTCTCTGATATAGGAACTATATACCCATTAACATCAGGAAATATTGTATTTATACTATCACATTGTCTAGATTTCAATAAAGAAATATATAACAAATAAACCAGATATGATATAACTATAAGTGTTAATATCATAAAAATCAAATATGTCTGGAACTCTTCGTCTAAACTAGTTATTTTTTTCTTAAAATCATCATATAAATTACCTACATTTTCTGTTAAATTTTCAGAACTTAGTATATTTGAAACTAGTGATTTGGACATAATCTAATATATAATACTATTTAAAAAATGAAAATTATTAAGAAATATAAATTCGTTAATTATAATATGATCAAATAAAGAATTAAAAGGTTTATATAGTATATACTTAGTATGGCTGGAGGTCTTTTAAATTTAGTAGCTATTGGACAGCAAAATATTGTTCTAAATTCTAATCCTCAAAAAACGTTTTGGAAATCAACATATAAAAAATATACTAACTTCGGAAAACAAAATTTTCGTCTTGATTTCACAGGAACACCTACTTTAAGTCTTACAACAGAATCTACTTTTACATTTTCAGTCAAAAGGTATGCTGATATACTTATGGATTGCTATATTTCTCTTCAATTACCTAACATTTGGAGCCCTATTTTACCACCACAAACTATCACAAATCCTGACGGTTCTATTACATACACTGACTGGACACCATATGAATTTAAATGGATTGAAGATTTGGGAGCACAAATTATAAGTCGTATTACAATTACATGTGGTAATCAAATATTGCAGCAATATTCAGGACAATATATATTGGCATCTGTACTTCGAGACTATTCTAAATCAAAAAAAAATTTATTTGACAAAATGATTGGTAATGAACCAGAACTATATGATCCTGCTAACTATGATGGTAATTCTGGTTCATATCCAAATGCTTTTTATACGACAAGTCCAGCTGGTGCTCAGCCTTCTATTAATGGACGTATTTTATATATACCTCTGGGTGCCTGGTTTAACTTAGATACAACCCAAGCATTTCCTTTAGTTGCACTGCAATATAATGAATTGCAAATTAATGTTTCATTTAGACCTATTAATGAATGGTTTACTATTCGCGATGTTACTGATTATGCAAACAATTATCCAGAAGTTGCACCAAATTTCAATCAATTATATATGCAAATATACCGTTTTCTACAAACACCGCCTGATGAAGTATTAGGTCCTACCTCTTATTTAGACACACGAACTTTATGGAATGCTGATATAAATTTGAATTGCACATATTGCTTTTTATCGAACGATGAGTCAGAAGTATTTGCTAAAAATGAGCAGAGATATTTATTTAAACAAGTATATGAGAAACCTTTTTATAATGTCACTGGGCAAAATACAATAGATTTGGATTCTATTGGTATGGTTATTAGTTGGATGTTCTATTTTCAACGAAGTGATGTTAATTTGCGCAATCAATGGTCAAATTATACCAATTGGCCTTTCAATAATATGCCGCAAGGTATATCACCTGCTCCTGCAACAGGTCCTTATCCAAATCCTGACCCAGCTGGTATTCCAACTACGATTGGTCCTGGAACAAATCCTGACGGCACACCTAGCGGTCTATCTATTACCGGTGTTTATAATCCGCAAAATATTAAATACATATTGGTTGCTCTTGGTATATTAACGGATGGTCAATATAGAGAGAATGTATTACCAGAAGGTGTATATAATTATGTTGAAAAATTTGTAAGAACTGAAAGTAATGCACCTAATGGATTATATTGTTATAATTTCTGTTTGAATACTGATCCATTTAAAACACAACCTTCTGGTGCAATGAACATGAGTAGATTCACAAATATACAATTTGAGATAACTACCATCAGTCCACCTGTAGACCCATATGCTCAAGTGTTGACTATTTGCGATCCTGCGACTGGTGATATTGTAGGTATTAACAAGCCTACATGGCGCATTTATGATTACAATTTTAATATGTATTTAATGGAAGAACGTGTGAATATTGTCATATTTGTTGGAGGAAATGCTGGATTAATGTATGCTATCTAAATATTATATCACATACTTTTATTACAGATAATTATTGTTTGTCATTATGTCCATATACATAATGATTGATAAATTCTCATTTTTACAAAGCGTTTTACCGTCATCATATGTTATGCACATATTCCAAATTATTTCGGTATTATATACATTAGTTGAAATTTTATAAAATATTACTTTATCAGGTAGCACTTTTGAAAATGAAGCATTATATATACCTCTTTCATCTAGACAAATCACTGGTTTTCTTTTTAATTCATTATATTTATTATCATCAAGATATAATTGTCTTATATATTTACCATTACGTAAACGATGGTAGCCATAATATTCTAAAATTATGTCTATTATTTCTGTAGGTAATGTTTCAATCAAATTATGCATTTTATAATGAAGAAGAATTTAATATACACCCTTGAACATTTTAAATGGAACTTTTTAATTGATTTTTTATAATATAATTATAATATGAAACAAAAAGGAGATGATTATAAAATTTCTGCCGTTAAATACTATTTGAATAATAATGATACTATGGATAATACTTGTAAAATATTTAATTGTAAAAAACCATCATTACATAGATGGATACAAATATACAAAACTAAAAAGAATTTACAAAGAAAACCAAGAATGGCTATTTCTTATAAAGTTAAAAAAGAACAAGTTAAAACTGCTTTGAAATTGGTTGATAATAACGAACAACTTACTATGGATGAATTATTATTTGATATGAAACAAAAATATCCTACATTTGATATTACCAGACAACATTTAGGTAGAATAATCAGGACAAATAACCGAACCAGAAAAAGAACAAGACATCAACACTTTCCGAAAGAAAGACATCATAAACCTACTGATAAAAATAAAGAATTAGAAGATTTCTATAATGAAGTAAGTAAATATCCATTAGATAAAATTATCTGTTTGGATGAAACAAGTATTGGGTCTCATTTGAAACCTTCTTATAGTAGATGTTATATTGGTAAGCGTTGTGTAATAAAAAGTAATAATAATTTTGTATTTCGTAGTTTTACTTTATTAGTAGCAATAAATAATAAAAAATGTGTAGGAAAAATATTTTATGAAAAAGGTGGAACAACCAAAGAACGAATGGTAGAATTTTTAGAAACTCACATATTTCCAAAATATAAAGACCATTTGATAATATTAGATAATGCGAAAAGTCATAATAATGATATGGTAAAAGAAGCAATATTGAAAAGTGGTAATAAATATTTATTTTCAGTTCCTTATACTCCTAAAACAAATAGCATTGAGATGTGGTTTAATCAAATAAAAACATATATCAAAAAGAATAGGAATGTTTATACTTTTGAAGGATTAGAAAAGAATATTGATAATGCTATTGATAAAGTAAAACCTGAAAATTATAAGAATTATTTTAATTATGCTTATGGAAAACAACTCAAACCAGAATATAATAGAAAACCATCAACGAGAAAATGTAAGCCGAAAAAATATAAAGAATAATATACTTAAAATTTTCATATTTAGATTAAGTATATTATGAGATTGAAAAGTGAATTGTATAATAAAGAACAAGAAGAAATAATAGATAAAATTTGTAATATTTTGGATTTAGAAAACCGAAATATTTATACTTTATATGAATTAGATAATAATGTGGAAATTCAAAAAAAAATAATGGAATTAATACCAGAAATACGAAAATGGTTTTCATTTAATGGAATAAAAGCAGTAGGAGAACCAGAAAAAATAAAAAGACCTTGGTTATCAATAATAAAATTTTTTACAAAAACAAAATATAATTTAGAAAGTAAAGATTTTCAATTTACAGAAAACGGAAAATATATAAGAACACATAAGTATATTTTTACAAAAATATAATTTTTATTTTCTACATAAAGGACAATTCTTATTTTTTACACCTTTTCTCATTTAAAACGCCCATTTTTACAAGTTATGAAATGAAATCGCTTATAAATAATTCTTCTTGATTTTACATTTTTTTCTTATTTTTTGCCCTATAAAATGGGCGTTTTAAATGAGAAAAGGTGTAATTGAACTTAAATAGAAAACACTAAACTTTTGAAATTTTTGGGGAAAGTTTTTTTGGCTTTTCGATTTTGGACATTTATTTTTGTCCATTTTTGAAAATCGAAAAAAACTTTCCCAAAAAATGTGGCTTCGTGACCATAATTGAATTTTATGGTCTGAGTACAAAAAAAATAATTTTCAAATTGTTACGATAAATTTTTTTTTATTTTTTATAAAAAGATTTAGGCGATTTTTTTTGTTTCCAAATTGTATACAAATGGAAACATTTTTAGCGCCAAAAATCGCCGGTTTTTTTTGTGATTTATGTGATTATAAATGCAGCAAACACAGTGAATGGGTAAGACATCAACAGACCATAAAACATATGTCTCGTCTGGAAGGAAACAAAATGGAAACATTTGGAACAAAAATTGCGCCATTATGCATGTGTAGTTGTGGCAAAGAATATACAACTAGAGCTGGATTATGGAAACATAAAAAAAAATGTTCAAATGTTTCAAATATTAAATCAAATATAGAAGAAAATGAACATGAAGATTTAGTTGTAAATAAAGAATTAATTATGATGATACTGAAACAAAACCAAGATATTTTAAAAGAAAATAGTGAGTTGAAACATATGATGTTAGATGCTCAAAATCAAATGTTTAAAGTAGTTGAAAATGGAACACATAATCATACTAATTCACATAACAAATCATTCAATTTACAATTCTTTTTAAACGAAACCTGTAAAAATGCAATGAATATTACGGATTTTGTAGATTCACTTCATTTGCAACTTTCTGATTTAGAAAAAGTAGGAGATGTCGGATATATTGAAGGTATTTCTAATATTATTATAAAGAAATTAAATACATTAGATGTAACAGAAAGACCTATTCATTGCACTGATAAAAAGAGAGAAACAATGTATATAAAAGACGAAGATAAATGGGAAAAAGAAGATGAAAAGAAAGTAAAACTTCATAAAATGGTTAGAAAAGTTGCTAACAAAAATATAAACCTTATTTCAGAATTTCAAGAACTACACCCCGATTGGAAAAAATGTTCTTCCAAGTATTCCGACCAATTCAACAAAATTGTTATAGAGTCAATGGGAGGAAAGGGTGACAATGATTATGAAAAGGAAGAAAAAATTATTAAGAGAGTTGCTAAGGAAGTGTTTGTTGATAAGGGTCTTTAAGTAGTTTTTATATAATATATTTTGTTTGTATAAAATATGCAATATATGTAAAGACTGACATCACTATATGATGTAGGAATTTTTGCAAAAAGAGAAAAAGAGGTCGTTTCACATATAGGGACCAAACTTTTCAAATTTTTGGGGAAAGTTTTTTTTTGATTCTTAAAATGGACAAAAATAAATTTTCATATATTTATTATAATTATTAAATTCTTTATGTTATTTTAACTCAAATAGTCGGCGTTCGAAATGTTAAAAGGTGTAAATAAAATATAAGATATCTTACAATTATATTAAATCATTATAAAAACGACTAATTTTTTCATTTTCTAATTTTCTTAAATCAACCTCTAACCTGTATATTTCTTTATATATTGAAAATGGTAATAAAAATGGATTAGCATAAATAGTTATTCCAAAAATGCCATTTATTATTAAATTTAAATATATAAAATTTTCTTCTTTTCTATATTTATTATGATTATAATTATAGGAATTTATTCCACGAATAAAGCCTAATCCAGACCAAGAAGTATAACTTATTATAGCTAATAAATATCTAATTTTCATTTATTTATTTTTTATATAGAAATATTTATATCATTTTACTATATTTTACTATATTTTACAAGTCTTATTTTGTCTAATATAATTCAGCATTAGATGGAAAAGGTCCGTCTTCAACAAACTGACCTGTCAAACTATATCTACCTGCATAATTTGGCATATTTTCAAGTTGAGGCGGTTTATATCTTTTATCAAAAAGTTCATTTTCTTCTTTAAATTGTGGATACCACTCATTTACACCAAAACTTGGCATAGCTGGTTTAGAATATAAATTATTTGTTACTACTCTTTCTTTTGTTCCATAACCATTTGTTAAAGATGAATATTGCGGAGTAACACCACCAGTTAATTTTCCAGCATCATTATTACCAGGAATTTCTTCATTTGATTTTGGTAAAGGAGGCACATAAGGCTGACAACCAGGACAGTCTATGTCAGCAGTACATTGTTGACCTGTAATAGAACACCTTGAAGATGGACTACAAAAATTTTGACAACTATATTTAGTAGTTAATGGTAAGTCAACAGAATAACTATTAGAAGCACTTGTATCTTGAGCAAAAGGCGCTGTTGTAAAACATTCTGCAATATATTTATTTGTAAATAAAAACTCAATCCATTTAAACATTAAAAAAAACAAAATAACACAAAATAATGCTAAAAAAATATTATTGAAATTCTTTTTAATTAAAACCATATAATATAAATGAATATAAAAATAATGTATTAAATAAAATCTCAAATATTTTATATCATTTTATTATAAGTAATGTCAGAACTTGATAATAATACTTCAGATTTAGATGAAGCACAAAAAGATGAACCAACACAACGAGAAGAATATTTGACAAATGTTAAAAATTTTATTTCTAGCACATTTTCATCTGGTTTTAGACTTATATTTTGGTTTATAATTAGTTTATTTGTAATATATGCTTGTAAATTATCACAAGCAAATGTATTACCAACAGATATAAATTGTTTTCCATATTCTTATGAGAAACACTTTCCAAAAGAAATACAAACAAATATATTTACTAATTCTTCATTTAGTAAGCCAAGAAAATCTATGAAAATGAGTTTTGATGTAGAAGGTAGTGATTTTGTAAATGGAATGCTTAAATTTTTTAGAGATTACAAAGTTGATAACGATTCATCCTTTTTAGGTAATTTTTTTTATTCAATTATAGAATCGATGTTTATGAAAAATTACTCATATTATAGTTATATATTAACTTTTGTAGATGTATTACCAGAATTTTTGTTAGTCTTTTTTGGACCTTATTTGGGATTACTTGTTTTAGTAATTGGTATATTGTTAAACGCAATTTACTTTGTATGGTATTGGTTTAGTAATTTGGGATGGATGTGGAAGAAAAATGGAAGTATTTTTATAAATGAAAGAGGTGAAGTAAAATATACAGGACCACCTAGATGGATTGACGTTAGATGGACACCAGTTGAAAAAACTGCTGATGGAAAAACAGATTGGTCTAAATCTGAATGGGGTAAAGTTTTAATAGGACTTGTACTTATTATTATTTTTGCTCAACTTTTTTTTGCATTAGCAGCAGCAGGAGGTGTATTAATAGTTCCTATCATATTTAATGTATTTGTGTTATATACATTTTTAACATATAATATGAAATTGGGTGAGACTGATGCTGCTTTCACCGATTTGTTCGAGTATTTTTTCAGATATAACAAATTATTAATTATGTCTGCTTTTACAATTTATGTTGTAGTAAATGCTAATACTTATTTGGGTCCAACATCTGCAGGTTTTGCAATTTTAACAATGTTTTTGATTTATTATTTAAGAATAATCGAAATGTTTGCTCCTGTAGGTGTAGAAGATGAAAGAACATCTCCTTTAGCTAGCACACGTCAAGCAAAAAAAGAAGCATGTGAAAAACCAATACCAAAATATGATGATGCACCTGAATATGTTCCAACACCTGCTGCATCTGAACCTTCTTCATCAACATCTGAAGAAACAGCTCCAAAAGATAAAAAAAGTTTTTCGTTATTTGGTAGTAAAGACAAAACAGAAGGAGAAGGAAAACCACCAATAGAATATACACCAGCAGGAGCACCACCACCACCAGATGCACCAGCTAAAAAAGGTTTTTTTTCATTTGGTAGTAAAGACAAAACACCAGAAGCACCAGTAGGAGCAGGAGCAGAAGCAGGAGCAGTAGCACCACTAGTAGAAGGAGCAGAAGCAGTAGCACCACTAGTAGAAGGAGCAGAAGCAGTAGCACCACTAGTAGAAGGAGCAGAAGCAGTAGCACCAACTCAAGGAGGTGGATATAAATACAAACAAATAGGAGGAGAAAATTTAATAAGAGAATTAAAGAAATTTAATAAAAAGTATGCTTCACTTTTAGTTTAATAAAAATATTATAACTTAAATAAATATTTATAATTATTATTATTAATTATAAAATGGGAAAAAATAAGAAATTATCAAAATATCCATTTGTAACTGTATGTACACCCACATTTAATAGACGCCCTTTTATTCCATTTATGATTAAATGTTTTGAACACCAGACTTATCCAAAAGACAAGTTAGAATGGATTATTATAGACGACGGTACTGATAAAATTGAAGATTTAGTAGCACACCTTAAATATGTAAAATATTACAAATATGACGAAAAGTTAACACTTGGTAAAAAACGTAATTTATCTAATGAAAAGGCTACTGGTGAAATCATTGTTTACATGGATGATGATGATTATTATCCACCAGAACGTATTAGTCATGCAGTTGAAAGATTAAAGAATAATCCAAATGCTTTGTGTGCTGGTTCAAGTGCAATGTTTATTTATTTTAAACACATAAATAAGATGTTACAATTTGGTCCTTATGGTCCAAATCATGCAACTGCTGCAACTTTTGCATTTAGAAGAGAATTATTGCAGAAAACATCCTTTAGAGAAGAAGCGTCAGTTGCCGAAGAAAAGTTTTTCTTGAAAGACTATACAATTCCATTTGTTCAACTAGATTCCAATAAATCAATTTTAGTATTTTCACATAATCATAATTCGTTTGATAAGAAAGAATTATTGAAACAAATGCCAAACCCAAATGTTCATGAAACCATAATTACTCCAGCTGGCTTGGTAAATGATCCTGAAATTTTGAAATTTTTTATGGAAGATATTGATAGTTTATTAGATGCATATGATCCTGGTGATCCAAAACACAAACCAGATGTTACAAAGGAGCTTCAACAAATTAGGGAAAGGAGAGAACAATTGATAAAAGAAGAAATGGCAAAACAAGCAGAGTATCAGAAAAATAACCCACAATTTTTACAAGGAAAACTAAATGATCAAACTATTATTATTCAACAATTATCATTTGAAAATAATCAGTTAAAAGATAAGGTAGCATATTTGGAAACCAAGATTACAAAACTAATTAATGAAAGTCTTCAGGAGAAAATGAAAAATAATACTTTGTCGTAAAATATTCCGCTTTTTAAGTTATAGAAATATATAATTAATAAACAAACTTAAAGATATATATGTAAATATAGTAATTAATAGGATAATGGCATATTATGAAAATGAATACCTAGATGATTCTTTGAACTTGAATAACAAACATACTATTTTAATGAATGAAACCAATAATGTAGATAGAGGATTATCAAAAATGTGGAGTTATGTTGAGCGTTCAGATGGTTCTTTAAAGAGGTCTAAGGTAAATGTTTATACTAGTGGTTCAATGGGTAGTAAAATTCGGAATGCAGAGACTGGTGAGTATTATAATGATATTGTAGGTTCTCTAGATGAAGATCTTTATTTCAAAGTGGCTATTGCTACAGGAGAATTGAAGGCTAAGAATGGTTCAAACACGTTGTTTTATACTTCGCCAGAACATTATATGAGTCATTTGCATAGTAATTTGACGCTTGAAACTATAAACAAATGGCAAGAGAAACGACACGATAGACTAGTGACAATAAATAAATCAAAAAGTTAAATGTTTTTGAAAAATAAAAAATCAATTTACTAAGTTAAGATTTTAGATTATTTGATAATGGTAAAGAAATTAGAACTCATAAATATACTTTTATAGAATA